>Ga0233427_10000218_pt1 | contig 76583 bp, 73 predicted proteins | sample SI_118_April2016_5_FD_179885 | JGI IMG/M metagenome (GOLD analysis project Ga0233427, IMG submission 179885) | Seawater microbial communities from Saanich Inlet, British Columbia, Canada - SI_118_April2016_100_MG | ecosystem: Environmental > Aquatic > Marine > Inlet | place: Canada: British...
AGCAATCATTTTAAATTCGCCACGCTCAATAAGAGCATTCACCTTCGTAACGTATCTATCAAATGCTTCTTGGTCGATAATTTCTTCAACATGATTAATCCAGTATCCTTTTGCCACCGTCTTCATCCCCTATAGATTCTTTATTGATTACCTAAGCATAGCTGAATAGCCCATCCAGTCAAATCAGGGCTAGATCGAGGTGAGAAGTTATTGAGATTGATCTAAATTGATTATTCTATACCTCGTTGTATACTCAATGAGTATCGAAAACCGCATATTTATAGGCTTACCTTGTTACTCAAAGAGTACACCTTTATATATTTACCATACATAACAGCAGGGGTAAAAATGGGCTTAAAGAGCGACATCGCCAAAGGCTCAGGCTTCAGCTGGGCCATCACAGCGACGTTGCGTAAATATTATTTTATTGTGGCTTAAATCAGGAGACTGTCGAAATGACTCAAAAGCAAAAACCGATAATCATCATCGGAGGCGGGGTCTCTGGCCTGTCGGCGGCAAAACGACTGAAGGAAGCGGGCGTGCCGATCATACTTCTGGAAGGAAGGGATCGCCTAGGTGGCCGCGCACACACGGTCGATATTGCGGGGAACCAGGCCTCCTGGGTCGAATTGGGACCCTTCTGGATTGAGGACCATCTGACTAACCCCGCCTACCACTTATTGAGGGACATCGGGGCCCAAGTTCATCAAATCGATATTGGCCCCTCAACCTTGCGAATCTATGACCAACGTTCGGCGCGTTGGCTAGGGTGGATAGCGACACTGTGGGCGTTTTTCAGGGTTAGTTGGAACTTTAGCCGGTTCGGTAAACTTCGGTCGAATACCTCTAAGTTTAATAACCTCGACGAGCGAATCGACGTCGTACTTGGTAAGCGGCCCAAACGAGAGTATCTTTACCTGTTCAAGATATTTCTCGAGGGTCTAAATGGTGGCCGCACCTACGAGACACACCAGAATCTGTTAAGCGATGATCTCTGGGAGTTCAACAAACCTGAAGAAAAGAGTCAGGTCTTGATTTCTGGGGGATTCCGCTTATTGGTGGAGTTGTTGCGTGATTCTCTGTTTGCTTATGAGGTGATGCTGAATCAGACCGTCTCACGAATCTCGATTCAACAAGACCCTTCCGCCCAGCCGCCCGTGCAGGTCGAAACGGCCGACGGAAAGATCTTCGAAGGCTCCCATGTCATCGTTACCGTCCCCCTTGGTGTATTGAAGGCTGGAACCATCACATTTGATCCACCGCTCCCCACCAGTAAGCAGGATGTAATCGAGCGCATCGGCTTCGGAAGTATCGAAAAGGTAGTCATGACTTTCAAAAACGCCTTCTGGCGAAGAAACCCGCAGAAGCAAGACCATTTCTTCAGTATTCCCGACCCTATAGCTTCCCATGGCAGTTTCCTCGATGTATCGACCTCATCTGGTACTGGGCCGGGTTCGCCCACATCTCCCTGCCTTGCTAGCGTATTCGGCCCGCCCAAGGCTGCATGGGTGGCGAAGAATCCTGAAGCGGCCGTACAGGAGGTACTATCTGAGCTACAGATGATGTTCCCCGATACGTACGAGCCTCCCGTCGCGACAGCCACATCCAATTGGACCGCCAGCCCCTTCTCAGGGGGCTGCTATCCTTACACGAGCGTTGACACTCAGCCCGGTGACTTCATTAAATTTGCGGAACCGACGCACGATGGGAGAGTCCTGTTCGCTGGAGACACTTGCGCGGAGGGAGTGGCCCTGGGTTATGTAGAAGGAGCCATGGCCGCAGGTGAGCGGGCGGCGGATGCTATAATCGCCACTGTGGCTGATTCCCAATGGGTATGAGTCGATTTAACTGATAAAGCTCGGACTATATCTCCCGATAAGCATTTAGAGAAAACCAAGACAGAGACTGACTTTGAGAAGATATTAACTACGTGTCAATCTAACTACGGTATAAGTAAACAAGGTAAGAAGGATATACGGATACCAATACATACAAGTAATACCCCATATAAAGGTACTAATGAATGGTTAGCTGAGTGTGTTGAGCTGTTTTAGATATTAGCGCCTCCGCTTAAAGCCCATCCAGTCAAATCAGGGCTAGATCGAGTACCTAGAAAATGATGACAAATGGTAGTTTTTGTTAGCTGGGCTTTATCTAGGCTAACGGCGTGCTCTCATGTAATACCCTATACTCTAATCCAGCCTTACGATGTTTTATCGCCTCTTGGTATTCTGTTGAATTGAACATCTCAAGGTAAGCTCTCCGAGACGGGTATCGAACTATGATCAGGTCATCGTAGTTCTGCGACTCATCGCCAACAAATTGATGGTCACATGTTCCTCTGTAGACCAAGCTACCGCCCATCCCAATAATCTTAGGAAAGGCCACCAAACCATATTCTTGGTAAGCTTCGCGCCCACTCCTCCCGATAGCATTATCTGCCGCTGATTCATAAATTGCGATGGGACGATATTTAATAAGGTTAATCATATCAAAAGACGATTCTTGGTCGGTTTCTGTGATTTCTCTTAGTTGTGTTTCGGTCGGCTCTGTGGTTGCCATAATATTTCTATCTCCTTGTCAAACAGACCGTCCCTCAAGTCAAAACCTAAGATAACGCTAGTTAGTTAATGTCTCCGCGATCCAGCTCTAAGGATGGATATTTATTTGTACTACACATTACACAGTTGATTGGCATTTCACTCTTAGGATTAACCCTTTATTGATTACCTAAGCATAACTGAATACCCCATCCAGTCAAATCAGGGCTAGACCGAGGTACCACTCCCGAAAGAGCCTAGTTCTGATACCTATATGGCCGACACAAAAAAGTAGAGGGGATTCTTCTCCTTGATTTACGGCTCGATACCTCTTATGTTGAATATTCTTCGGAAAGAACAGCGAAACTGGGGTAAGAAAAAAATGAAGCTTAAGGCATATCTAAAAGCTAATAAAAGCAAAATAAAAAGTCATTTGGTGACTATATGGTTTACTTTTCTCGTCTCGTACGTCTGGCTTCATCTAAACCCTAGAACAGATTGCGAAGAGGTTGCGCAAGCAGTCCGCGATGAAAACTGGGAGGAGAATGGCTTCTTAAACTCCCATGAAACAGAGATGGTTAAATCAATGAAAAGAAACGGCGTTAAGGTAAGTTACATGGCCGCTTATGGAAGCTGTAGGAGTTATGAAAATGAACGCACATATAACTTTAACTAAATAATTCCATACAGATTGTTATCTACTCTCTCCGTTTATTGATTACCTAATCACAACTAAATACCCCACCCAGTCAAATCAGGGCTAGGTCGAGGTGAGACGTTATTGAGGTGAAACGTCACTTGCCTCAGCAAAAATCGCGGCCACATAACTATGGAATGGTTCAGCGTACGCTATGTGGTAATCCTTCCAAAATTTTGCATATCCAGCTTTAGTTTGAATTTCATTTCGGTAGTAGGCATCTGAACCCAGCCATAATTGAGGGGGTATAGAGTTGTCTAAGTGCTGGTAATACAGATACTCCCAGCCATTGATTTCCATTAGAGCGTATTGGTTGCAGCGTGATAACACTGCAGGCGAAAGGTCATCGTCGCCAGCTTGACATCGGTCAACCAGAATACTTAACTCAGGATTTTGGACCATCATGGCTCCCGGCCCCTGAGCCAGCATTAAAGCATTATAATGCGCCTGACTCCGCAGCAATCGGTTACTGTCTGACACCTGCATTGCAAGGTAAACTAACGAGACAATGATCGCGATGCCACCGATAAACTCCCCAATGTGGGCTAAGCCTTGAAGGGAAATTCTGTTGTTTCGCATTAGGGTTCCATTTCTTAGTTGTTTAAGTTGAAATCATATATTAATGGTCAAAGCATAACTGAATACCCCATCCAGTCAAATCAGGGCTAGATCGAGGTACCCTTCCCGAAAGAGCCTAGCTCTGATATCTATATGTCCGACACAAAAAAAGGCAGAGGCGATTCCACCTATGCAGATTGTTGTCGACTCAAGGGCTTTATCTCAATAGCCTCAGTACCCGTTATACCAATCTTAATACCAAGTTCAGTACCATCCTTAGCACTGCACCAACAACTGATGAGCTAGGCCGGCGTCACGGTGCAAATGAATATCGTCATACTCTTTACTATTGAACATATCCACGAACGCAGTAACCGAAGGGTATTTCATGATCGCCACCATATCCCACTGTAATTCACCATCGCCGATAACCAATGCGTTGGCGCCACTGCCAAAAAGCATTTCTCCACCCAGTTTTTTAACCAGCACAGCTACCTTTGCGCCGTAACGCATATAAGCTTCCTGACCAGAGATTTCTGCATCACTGCCATCTGCATACTCAGCGAATTCTTTGAACTTCAGTAGATTCAACATGTTGATCGGACCGCCTCGGTCTTTTTCTATCAAAGCGGCCATTTGCTCATCACGTGGAGTAATTGTCATTTTCTTTTTCCTATTACGCGTTTTATTACTGATTTTGCTTTTGCAATTCGTCTCGTATCTCTTTAAGCAATTCAGTGTTCTCTTGCTGTCTGGTTACAAAGAAATAGAGAGGGTAAATACCCAGAGTAATAACTGTGAGAATCAAAAAGATTATGAAATTACCAAGACGTGCGGCCATGAAGCTAATCCTTTGATTGTGATGACCCAATCATAACTGAATACCACATCCAGTCAAACCAGGGCTAGATCGAGGTACCCCCCTCCCGAAAGAGCCTATTACTGGTATCTATATGTCCGACACAAAAAAGGCAGAGCGGATTCTACCTTTACAGATTGTTCTGACTGGCGTTTAATAAAGTCGTTTCACTGTTCTTCATAGACAAACCCAGTCGCCGTTAAATAGAATCTATTCCTCTTCGTTATCTTTGTCCTCATGCTCTTTGAGTTTTTCTTGATACTCCTCTTCAGAGAGTTTGTGCCAACCGATACATTTACCAGTTGGGCTTCTTCCGCAACCACATTCCATATTTATCTCCTATATTAATAATTAACTTTTTGGTTTAAATACAAAATATAAAGATACACCAAGCAAGAAAATTTGTATATTTTTAAACAGGTAGGCTGTCGTTAACCCCTCAAGATCGCTACTCTGATGCGGGGCGAGGACCACTCGGGTCTCGCGTTCCCAAATTCAATCAGGTTCACTAGCACGCCATCGCAATCTCTGAACAACATGTCACGGTCCTGTTGGATAGGCAGAGTTGACGAATCAATACTACCAATCCTCGAGAGCCTAAAGCAGCGTTATTTTATGCTTCCTTATCAATATCCCATCGCACCAAATTTTTCATTTTCATTCTCTTCAAAAACAGCTTATATTTGCTTTGTTCTTCTTTCCATTCTTCTAACCATTGCTCTCCAGTACGCTCTGCATCAATGAATACAGCATTAGTAATCATCATTGGTATCAAGATAGTTAAATGAACAACCACGCTGGTCACCGTGCTGTAACCTAACCAACCAAAATAGTATGTGGCAATAAAGCCAAAGGTAATACTCCATATCACAAACAGCACTACCATAAAGTACGCTTGTAAACTTTGATCGGGGATATGCCGTAATGGATTAACTTTCACATCCATTATCCTTCTCCAAAGGTGTACCACTAACATTACTGATCTTCTAAAAAGGTTTGGCTTGTCCATATTATTCGTACTCTTTTTTTGTTATTAAGGTAAATTCCACCGCCTAGTATATCTAAAGTAGCTATGACGCTTTTGCTCTCTCTAAATCAGCAAAGAGTCATTGCGAGACTTTAGTATTAGTTAAGTACGGTAATTTTCCTGCGACAGGTCACATCTTTTTGAATTTTTCTCATCCGATCATTCAGCGACCCTAAGACACGCTTGAAAAGAAAGCCTTAAAATAAAATAGCTGAATACCCCATCCAGTCAAACTAGGGCTAGATCGAGGTAGAGGTAGATGGATTATCTTGTCTATCTCTAGCCAGCCATGACGAATGTGCGGGTAGAACAAGATACAGCAAGCCAAGAAAAATATAATCCAGCATCTCATTCACTGCTGACCATTCCTGAAGGATGTAATGCCCAAACATAAGGCTCAGCATGAAACCTAACCAAGCGTAGGCGGTATAGTTTTTATATTTATTACTGAGCAGTGCTAGCCCCAAAGTTAATTCTATAAATGGAACCATCAATAGGAATAAATCAACCATTGAGCTAGGCAAGTTAATACGCAGTTCACCCTGAAACAACTCAGAGTAATAATCAAAAAACGCACCGTTACTAAAAAATTTACTAGACCCTGCTGTAAGTAGAATTACTATCATCGTGACACGAACAACACGTTCCGCGTCTTTTAATTTTTGAGTGGAAATCATCTGGAACTCCTTCTACACCTCTTGGTAGCTATTTAATGCCCGTTGGACTAATTACAGTCAACCATACACCCATCAAACATTCCTATCATAGTACTGAATTAATCTAATAATAGTCGTTTAGTCAAATCAGGGCTAGATCGAGGTACCCCTCCTGAAAGAGCCTAATTCTGATATCTATATGGTCTACACAAAAAAAGGCAGAACCTTTAAGATTCCACCTATGCAGATTGTTTTAACTGGAGTGTCTGCCTGAGGCTTTCGACAAAACACCTATCCCCTTCATAAGTTCTTCTATTAGGCATATACTCTAAGTCTCTCATTTAGATAAAACTGAGTTAGATATGAACATTCTTAATAAATTTACCCCCACCTTCTGTGCGTTAACTTTGTTTCTTTTCACCTCAGCATGCGTAGAGGCTGAAGAAGGGGATATAGGGTTTTGGAAGAGCGAAGATTGTAAAAAAGTTAGTGACGCAGCAGGATTTTTCTTATACACGTCTGGAGAATTATTAAAAACCGCAGACAAAGAAAGAAAAGCAGGAAGCGAGAAAAAATCTGAAAAGTCATATTCAGCGGCATTGTTTTTTTCGGAGTTATCGGGGAATGCGGCAAAGAATTTTGAGGTGTTCTGCAAGAAATAATGTCGCTCACAGGCACCTAGTTTTATAAGCCATTGCAGGCAAGCATTAGTGATTCAGCTTTTAAGGGTCTTTTGCTGTCATCTGGGACTCTACCGTGCCATTTAAGCCCATGCACGGGATACTTTTTTGCGTAAATATAGCTGAATACCCCATCCAGTCAAATCAGGGCTAGATCGAGGTTCCCCCTATGCAGATTGTTGTCGACTCTAGGATTGCAACTTAGCCACTGAAGTGTCGGTAAGTAAGTGCTATTGCTATAGAAATCTATTCTCCCCACATTCCTGCAAATTCATAACAAACGGCCACATCATCGCCCACAACCCATGCATCATGACCTGGCGCTATAGAGTAGGCGTCGCCCGCACTATAGGTCACTTCATTCCCATCATCATGAACACAATAAATTTTACCCGACAAAATAAGTCCTAAATGGCTTGCCTGACAGGTTACTGTTCCTATGGCGGGTTTTACGTCAACTGACCACTTCCAACCTGACTGAAGTGTTAATTTATTGACTCTCTGACCGCGAACATTAACGGACTCGATAAGCGCGTTTGCAAATCTCTTATTTACTTCATCTGCATTATCAAAACTTTTAGCTTCTACTGAAATCACAATTTCCCTCCTTTCATCAAAACGTTAATCATAGCTGAATAGCCAATTCAATCAAAATTTGACTGTATATCAACCCTATGTTGACTTCAATTGAACCCCCACGAATTAGACTGTCAACTATACTTTACTCACAAGTTAAAATAGAACTGGGTACGCAAACCGACATTTTGCGATAGTCAGAATTTTTATTCTCTCCATTTTAGGGTGAAAAATATGATGAAAATAAATTTCTTGGAGGTATTAGTAACGAATACTTTACGGCCTTTTACTCTAGTTGTAGCTGCATTTTTATTGCCAGGTCTGGCTATATCCGCTGATCCCTTAGATAAACTATCGCCTGATCTAAAAGAAGAGCTCGCCTACACCACCGGTGTGCAAGCGTTTATTTATGCTTACCCACTCTTGCATGTGAATCATTTCCGGTACCTGTTCAATGGCGAAAAGTCACCGAAATATAATGGGCCAGCGAACAGCCTGAATCATATTCGTGTACTTGAGTCGGGTAAGAACGCAGCAGCGGCAAGCCCCAATCATGACACTCTATACACTCTGGCCTTTGTCGATCTCACCGAGCCATTTGTGTTTGACGTACCGGCGATGAGTGACCGGTATTACACCATCCAGCTGGCTGATGCCTACGCCACCAACTTCGGTGACATCGGAACCCGGCACAACAAGGGGGCGGCGGGCAAATATATGGTAGTTGGCCCGGACTGGAAGGGCAGAAAACCTTACGGTGTAAAGAAAATTTTCCACAGCCCGACTACTTGGGCTATGCCTCTAATTCGAATTCTTGTCGATAATGAAAATGAGCTTGAGCAGATTCATATGATGCAGGATAAGTTCAAATTTAAAAGGCTGGACGGCTCTGATGTAGTCCCCCTTAGTGCCGCGTCGGTGCCGAGTACTCTTGAGCCACTCGCGGCACTACCCTCACTTGACTCCTCCACACCAGCGGATTTTTGGGCCATTATTAATCGTGAATTTACCAGTAACCCACCACCACCGGCAGATAAAGAACTCGTAGATCAATTTGCTGTTGTCGGTATAGGTCCTGGGCAGTCAGTCGATTTGTCTGGGCTCGATCCCGCCATTCAAAAAGGCTTAAATCGAGCAGTAATCACAGGCATGAAGATTGTTACGTCCTTTGCAGATGACATTACTGGGGGTGCGTCAATCAACGGTTGGGGCTACTCGCAGGCAAATATGGGTAGATACGCAACTGACTACCTATATCGAGCTGGCGTGACTCGAATGGGTCTTATGGCTAACGATCCCATAGAGGCGACATATCTGTCACTCTACACAGACTCAAACGGTAAGGCTTTGAGTGGCGCCAATAAATACAGTATCAACTTTGCTGCCGATAATCTCCCTCCTGCCCAAGCGTTTTGGTCTATCACTATGTATGACAGTAAAACCTACAGTCTCGTTGAGAACAGTATGGGTCGGTTTAGCCTTGGCGATCGAAGTCCTGGACTAAGCTTAAACCAAGATAAGTCTCTGACTCTTTATGTTAGCTATGACACCACAGATGAAGAGCATCTACCAAACTGGTTGCCAGCCCCACCTGAGGGTTTCTATCTCATTATGCGTGTTTATATACCAGAAGACTCTGTAGTCCAGCAAACTTGGGCCCCGCCACCACTTGAGTTGACGGCTAATGGAAAAGCTTGGGTTAAGCGTTAGAAATGCCCCCCTGCTGTCGTGTCACTAAAAAAGGGCTACGCATTGCGCAGCCCTTTTTCCGAACTGGTTAACCCAGTCAATTCACCCTAGTTAGTTCACTCGTCTAATTACCGTTTGTTGTTCTACCAAGTCGCCGTTTAGATATAGGGTAGAATCAACGACAGCCAAGTTATCATTGTCTGCATCAACATTCCATCTCATGGAATTTACATAACTGTGGTGCTTGGGATGATAGCCTCCTTCGGATTCATTGAGTGTAACCGCGACAATATCATCCGACACTTCGGTCACTTTGAATACGGGCTGGGTGCCTAGAGAACAATAGTGCTTAACAACTAATTCGCCATCTTTATTATCTGAGTAAGTTGTCAACATCTCTACACCATCTTCAATTAGCTTTTCTGTAATTAGATTACCACCTGAAACTAATTTAAATTCTGATGAAACATCGACTACTGCACCAGTGTATTGAGTTAATTTTCCTTCCCATATACCTAACATCTGTTTCATCTGGTTAAACCCTGCACTATGGGTTACTTCTGGCAACTGAACATCACCTATCGCGAGGACAGTAGATTCTTCATGGTGGGCAGAAAAGGTACTTAAAGAGAACAAAGACGAAGTAATCAAAAGGAACAGTATTTTGTAGTTTTTCATATTATCACCCTTAGTTGAATTTTAAAGCTAGATTAATAATCGGTTAGTTGATGACAAAATAGTACTCCTATTCACAGTTAGATGGCAACCATCTCTATCTATTATGGCCCATCAAGAAGCTAAAGTAATCGTGTGGGTATCTCAGCGACAAAAAAGAATGATTTCATGCCTCATTGCTTGTTAACATGATTTGCATAACTCACATCAAATCAAGGAAACAGAGCATGAGTGAAATCATACTTCACCAATACCAGGGATCCCCGTTCTCCGAAAAAGTTAGAGCTCTGCTTGGCTATAAGAATGCATCTTACACAATGGTCAATATTCCTGTGATCATGCCAAAGCCAGATTTAATGGCCCTTACTGGGGGATATCGAAAAACACCTGCTATGCAGATTGGTGCCAATATTTATTGTGATTCCGCAATTATTTGCCGTGTTATTGATCGCCTCTACCCTGACAAATCTATTTATCCGAAAAATCAGGAAGCCACGCTTGGGGCCGCAGCCCACTGGGTGGATACCTTCTTTTTTAAAGTGACTGTTGCTATGGCGTTCCAACCTAAATCTCTAGCTCAGAATAAGGCCTTTGCAGATCCCAAGGTAGCGAAAGCCTTTATGGAAGATCGCAGACAGCTAGCTAAGGGCTCCGCTGATATAGGAATGGACCTGTCCATAGCTAAAACTCACTGGTTGATGCATTTAACAAGACTTGAAAATCAACTTGCAACGGCCAACTATCTCGGCGGACAGGCTCCTAATATTTTGGACTTTTCTACCTATCATTGCCTTTGGTTTCTCCATAGTAACGAGGCATTACGAGACGACTTTTCTCCATTTATCCATGTTCTAGCTTGGATTTCGCGTATGGCCAATTTTGGAAATGGCACTATCAAGGAGATATCCGGACCTAAAGCCATTGAAATTGCCCAATCTACCCACGTCACTGCACAGGAAAAATGGCCCGGCATAGACGTTGAAGGCCTGGCATATGGAGACCAGGTTGAAGTGCTACCGATTGATTATGGATTCCAGCCTACGAAGGGCAAGCTACTCTCTGCATCGTTAGAGGAGCTGACCATAGCGCGCACAGACCCTGTGGCCGGAGATGTTGCGGTCCACTTTCCTCGACTGGGGTTTCGTGTCAACAAGCTTTAGTTCACGTAGAGTCCACAGGAGACCAATCTAGGCATACTTCTCACATTTGTAGCTGCAGTGGAATAACGGAAGGGTTTACTGCTACATTAGCCGTCGATAGAAACCAACGCAGAAGGGTTTATGACTAGACAAAATCGAACCATTAATTTATGTGCGACACTTTTGTTTTGTGCGCCCTACTCATTGGCAGTATCGTCAGGGCAGAGAGAGGTTGTACTTAATAACGCAGACGTTGAAGTTGTGCGCCTAACCTACCCCGCTGGCACAGAATCTGGCATGCATACTCATACTTATGACAATCGAGTGGTGTATTTCATTAAAGGTGGGACGCTAATTTTGATACCTGAAGATAGCACGAAACCCAGCACCAAGTTATTAGCAACTGATGGACAGACACTTTTTTTGCCGGCGACCACACACAATGTGAGGAATATCGGGCAAACAGAGATTGTGATTCTAGAAACAGAGCTAAAATAACAAACGACGCCAGATCAGGCAATACGCGCTGCCTACGCCGATTGTTGTTGCCTTTAATTCGCTGTCAACTGTTGTTGAGACGATGCACTCGAGGACCGGTGTTACAAAACATGTTTTTTAAACAATGGTCAGGTACGGTAATTAGTGATGTCCGATCAAATCCAAGCCGCTGCGGCGTGGTGATGATCCTTTGCGTTTTAGCCAGATGATTCAAAAAGGCCCCCATCATGGAGGCTTTTTGGAACAGATGTGCGCTATAGGCATCTGAGAATGGTGGGCTCGGCAGGAATCGAACCTGCATCTAAGACTTAGGAGGTCCCTATTCTATCCATTGAACTACGAGCCCAGGGTCGCCATTATATTGAATGCAACGCTAATTGATACAACCGATAACTAACGATTCCGCCCTAAAGCGTCATGACTAGTAACCCAATCACCCGCCAACACTGCACTCATCAACGATACCTCACCAGCCAGGACCGTTGCCCCGATGATCTCTGCCAATTTTTTGACTTTACCCGCACCACTACACCCCATCATTTTCAGGCATTCTTGCTGTGTTGGTAGTCCAGTCCCGCCGCCATAAGTTGCCACTATTAGTGAAGGAATGGTGATGGAAAGATAGTAGTTACTGTCGTCATCCAAGTCCGCATACACAATTGCAGCTGAAGATTCAGCCACATTGGCAACGTCTTGCCCAGTAGCAATAAATGTTGCCGTAATACCATTGGCTGAATGGGCTCCCGTATTAATAGATCCTGCTAATAACGCCCCTACCTGGGTGATCGATCTAGCTTTAAACAGAGCCTCTGCGGTAATTCCCATGACCTTTTCTAACAATGCACTGGGGATCACGACTTCAGCAATCACACGCTTTCCCCTTGTGTGCAAAGTATTCAGTTGAGAGTGTTTTTTATCGGTGTCCATCGCGCCTGAGAGCATGTAACGCTTGATCCCAGGATAGTTGTCCTTAATCCACTCACAGGCGACAAACGTCGCTTTACCAACCATGTTCTGGCCCGCAGCATCACCGGTGGTGTAATTAAAACGAAGATAACGCATTCGCGCTGCAGAAAATTGCTGAATATCACGCAACCTCCCAGAGGAGGTTGTACTTTCTGCTTGCTCTGCTATGTCCTCAAAATGCTCCTCTACCCATAGGCCAAATTCACGAGCCTCACGAGCGTCTTCAAAAATAAACACTGGGGCACGCTGCATGGCATCATCAACGACGGTGACTTTGGCCCCTCCGGCCTCACGAAGTAACCTAGCACCTCTATTGTAGCTAGCAACAAGCGTTCCTTCGCTGGTCGCCATGGGTACGTAAAACTCACCAATAGCGTGCTCACCATTAACCTGCAAGGGCCCAACTAAGCCCATAGGCACCTGGGCCACGCCAATAAAGTTTTCTATATTGCCCGCTGTCGTTGACGGGTCAACAGAGTAATGCCCGATATTATCCAGAGAGATGGCTGTTTTCTCGCAGACAAAGTCACGACGCTGTTGGGCCATTGCCTCGGTATAATCGTTTGCACTGTCTCGTGGAATCTTATCTGACATGTAGTTCTCCTTGTTAGACTAACTTGATTGCTTATTGACACCCTGATGCGGTTAAACGTTCAGAATCAAAGCTATGGCTGTAGCGAAAAGCACTCGCCCTTTGACACTATTATCTTCCTGGCCTGTGACGCGCACAAGCTTAGCTTGCGACTAGGGAGTTTTGTCGTCGACGCCAGGCTTTGGTGAGTGATTACTGCCCTATGTAGCACAATATCGATTACAATCCCCCCATGAATATGCTGCTGCTTACAGCCACACTATCTGACAATACTTACAAGGTCTCTGGCCGGCAGCTAGAACATTTGCTAGACGTGCATAAAGCCAAGATTGGTGATTCGTTTAAGGTCGGACATGTCAATGGTTTAATGGGTACTGGCAGCATTGTCCAGCTGGACAATGAACAGGCAATATTAACGCTGGACCTCAGTCTAGACCCACCACCATCGCTACCATTAACTCTGCTACTTGCTTTACCGCGGCCAAAAATGCTGCGTCGAACATTGCAAACGATTGCTGCCATGGGGGTAAAGAACCTATACCTTATTAATTCTAGTCGCGTCGAGAAAAGCTTTTGGCAGTCACCTTTTCTGTCGCCAGATGCAATCGAAGAACAGCTGATTCTAGGGTTAGAGCAAGCAAGAGACACAGTCTTACCCACGGTGCATCTACGCAAATTATTTAAACCTTTCGTCGAAGATGAATTACGGGACCTTATCAACGGAACTACCCCATTGGTGGCTCACCCGAATACCGAAGAAAGCTGCCCAGTGAATACGCCACAAAAAGTTACATTAGCGATTGGACCAGAAGGCGGATTTATACCCTATGAGATCGATAAACTTGTCGACATTGGATTTAAGGCAGTCCACCTAGGCCCTCGAATATTAAGAGTAGAAAATGCCGTGCCCTCAATTATTAGCCGACTTTTCCCAGGCTAAGCAGTCTCTTCTTCAAACATGAGGTACTCACACACATGCATGCCGCTGTCCACATAAGTCGCGTGTGCCCCAACATTGTCAGTTTCAGCGTACAACCTAAAGCCACAGACTGGCGTCTCCTGATCTAAAGCCATAGTCTTAAGCTGCTCATACATGCCACGATAGAGTCCCTGACGACGAAACTGTGGTTTCACATAAACTGATTGAATCCACCAAAATAAGCCATTACGCCAGTCAGACCATTCATATGTCACCATCAAGGTCGCAGCAACCGTACCATTGACCTGGGCAACCAAATAAAAGCCAAATTCTGGGCGCTTAAACAAGCCATTAACACCAAGAATAGCCACCTCGAGATCTAACAACTTATTTTCAGTCTCAAGCGCCATGGCACAGTTGTGTTCAGCTAGTATTAGCGCGTCTGACTCGGCATTAGCAACACGTATATCAACCATTCGTTTTATCCTTATTTTTATAGCAACCGTTAGCGCTTAATTAAAACATCAAGCCAGCCAATCCGCCATTGCCTATTTGAAAGTAAGCCCTTAGAGTAGCAACCTTCGAGGATGGCCTCTGTGAGATCTCTCCGGCAACTGCGAGACGTACAAAGTAACAATGAAATCGATTTTTCGCCATGAAATACCCTATAGTTGCAGTAGTATTTTACTGTTCGATTCGATCCGTGACATGCCTGAAGCGATCTGGCTAGACAGCGGCAAACCGACCAGTGATAAAGGTAGCTTAGATATCATTTCTAGCTGCCCTGACGTAATGATAGAAACCTTCGGCAACGACACCACTATCATTAGTGAAAACAGCTCTCGAACGAGCCAGGAAGATCCCTTTTCCCTCGCTAACAAAGTGTTAGAGCCTCTTTTACCTATCGAACCGAATCACCAAGACCTACCTTTTGTCGGCGGCATGTTAGGCTACTTTGGCTATGATTTAGGCCGCAGGCTAATCGATATTCCCAGTGTTGCCGAGTCGGTTACGGAACTTCCAGACATGCGCATTGGTCGGTTTTTATGGGCCCTAATTGTTAACCATGACCTAAAGAAAAGTCAGATTATTTTTCATCAAAACTGCTCTGAGGAACTGAAGGCGGATGTTATTAATCGCCTGACCGGGACAACTACCAAGACAAATGTTGACCCTAACTCTCTATTCAAACTTAACCAAGCTTTTAAGCCAACACTCACGCGAGCTGAATACGCCGAAGCGATTGGTACAATCAAAGATTACATCAGAAGCGGAGACTGCTATCAAACCAATTTTACACAGCATTTTTCTACGTCATATAAAGGCGACCCTTGGGTGGCCTATCTTGCATTGAGAGAGGCGCTCCCCTCTCCTTTCTCAGCCTATTGGAAGTGGCAAGAGCATGCCGTTCTTTGTATATCACCAGAACGATTTTTAAAAGTGTCAAACTGCCCGTCAGGAGACAGACTGCAGGCTGAAACAAAACCCATCAAAGGAACCGTACCTAGAGGCTTGTCGCTCATAGAAGACCAAGAGCGCGCTGCCGCACTTGTTAGCAGCGCTAAAGACCGAGCCGAGAACCTGATGATTGTGGATCTATTGCGAAATGATCTTGGCAAAAACTGTATACCCGGAAGCGTCAAAGTACCTCAGCTATTCGCCGTCGAAAGCTTTGCCAATGTACACCATTTAGTCAGTACCGTGACAGGAGATCTATCTGATAGCAGCAGTCCAATTGATCTACTCCGGGACTGTTTCCCTGGAGGCTCAATAACAGGCGCGCCAAAACGACGAGCCATGGAAATCATAGAGCAGCTTGAACCCGTTCGTCGATCTGTTTATTGCGGCAGTATTGGTTATGTCAGCGCCAACAACAAGATGGACACCAACATTGCTATCAGAACCATGCTTGCCTCAAAGGCAGTCATGCACTGCTGGGGCGGCGGTGGAATCGTGGCAGATTCTGAAGCGGAGAGCGAATTTGAAGAATCGATGGATAAAATAAAACTTCTATTAAAAACGCTTGAAGACTTCACTGCCACTTAATCGATTAACCTACCATTATGTTCTTCGCCCCATTACCTAGACCTTGGCTCTTCGCAGTCAACTGACTAACACATGGCAAGCATTGCACACAAAAAGACTTAACACTTTAATGAAGCCTGAAAATATACGTAATTTCATGACCATATTAACTAAACATTAAATCTCTATTTAACTGGCCAGGTGGTTTCCACGTAGCAATGAAGTACTACCTTATTTTCTCCAGCAAAAATAAAATACCCTCGTTAAAGCTTTATGTGCGATAAGCAGTACTTTTGAAGGTTGTCTATCTGGTGGAACCATCACTAGCTGTCATGTAGTTGTCATAAGTCTTAATTATTATTGCTGTTAATGTAACCCCTTTGGAGAGAAAATAATGCTTGATATTACTACTGTCGATTCAACCGCAGCCTCGCTTGACGTGACCAACGATACGTTAGAACACGCATTCAGAAACGGTCTTGAGTCATTTTCAAACGCTTTAGATCAACTGTCTGACCTACAATATGTTTCGCTGCTCACGCTTTTAGACGAATATGCGATAACCACCTGATCTATAATATGATTTTCTACTAACTTTTCTATAGAAATATGGATGCAAAGCGGAGATAATCTATTATCATAGCTTAATTATATTTTTTGTACGTATAGCTCATGGCTCAGTTTAGAATGGATATCGCCCTTATGTGTAAACTATTTATAGAAGCACCTTCGTCCCTTTGGGTAAGTAAGTCGCGGTCTATACGAATCCAAAAGCAAGTTACCAGCATCAAGCTTGAGAGTTATTATTGGACTGTTCTGGAAGAGATAGCAACGCGGGATAGCTTGACCATACCCTTGATGGTGAACAGACTCTATAATGAATCCATAGAGGCCGGGCACGATTTAGGTAATTTCACCTCATTTCTAAGAGTCTGTGCGGTACGTTATCTCGCATTACAAGCAACTGGAGATATACCCTTAGACACAAATATTTCAATCGCATCACTTGACGCTGATAAAATTCTGGCCACTGAAGCAAAGCGCGTTAATCATTAAAGAAACAACTCTGATATGGCGCTCTTAAAAACCCTAGGGCCTTACCACACTGCTGGTAATTTGGACTGCAACTGCACCTGTCAGCCCTTACGCCAATCCAAATCAACAATGTCACCCTGCTCATTGAGTGCAGGATAGGGTAGATCATGTTTTTGGCAGTATTTTGCCACCAGCGGCTGGGTCCATTCAAACAAGGTTTTTGTGTATGACTCCTCAGACATCTGGCGACTCTCATAGAGACCTGCAGCTTCACGTTGCCCCCTAGCCTCAGCAAGAATAATCGCGCAGGCGACACCCACATTAAATGACTCAACCATACCAAGCATGGGCACGGTAACGCACTGATCTATATGGGGGTATGCGGCATCACTAATCCCATATTTTTCTGCACCCAATAACACCGCTGTAGGCTTGGTGTAATCTACCTCCCTATAATCCAGTGTATTCCCTGAGGTATCTGCCGCAATTATCTGGTAATTATTGTTTTTAAGCTGTGTTAGAGGCTCATCAACGTTTCTGTAAATGCGCGTATCTACCCACTTGTGGGTGCCCATTGTCGTGCCGGTATGCGCTCTAAAGGTCGCTTCATCGTACACCGAATGCAAGGCTGCTATTCCCACGGCGTCGCAGGTACGAATAATTGCAGACAAGTTTTGCCCCTTGTGCACCTGATCCGTGACCACGGTGAAGTCAGGCTGACGGTGATTAAGCACGGCTATAGCTCTGGAAAAACGCTCTGGGGTCACTGTTTGTAGGCCTTAGCAACTTCTTCTGCAATTAAAGCAATGCCCTTGCGCACGGTACCCCCGTCTTGAGCATAGGATACTCGAATGCATTCCTGCTGATGCCGCCACGCCTTGTCCATACCTGGAAAGAAATTATGCCCAGGCACTACCAACACCCCTCTTCGCTTGAGCCTCTCATAAAGCTCTTGACTGCTAATAGGCAACCCATCAAACCACAACCATAAAAATATAGCGCCTTCAGGTTTATGAATACGATATGGCACATCGCCAAACGATTCTTTAAACCATTTGACCGCCTGTGTGGCACGTTGCTGATAGAATGGCTTGATCAGTTTTCGGCTTAACGACAAGATCTCACCTGTCCTAAACAGCTCACGGGCAATAGTCGGACCAAAGTTTCCACAGGCAAGACTGACCACTGTGTTTGCGTTGCTAAAAGCCTGAATAACATCTTCTCTGGCCACCACAATACCTGTCCTGACGCCAGGCAGACCAAGCTTTGACAGGCTCAGAACCAATACCGTATTTTGATTCCAGTGAGGTTTGGCCTCATTAAACAAGATGCCCGGAAACGGCAAGCCGTAAGCACCGTCAATAATTAAAGGAATATCGGCTGCTTGAGCAATCTCATCAAGGTGCTCAACCTCATCGTCGGTAAGAACATTACCGGTAGGATTGGTTGGCCTAGAAACGCACATAGCCGCTGTTTTTTCAGTGACCTGTAGTTTTGAAAAATCGACGTGATACTTAAACATGCGCTCATCAAGCAACTCTATTTCAGGTCGAGTTGCGGTGAAAAACTGTTCCGACAAGCCAATGTCAGTATACCCAATGTATTCTGGCGCCAAAGGCAAATGGATAGAGCGATGCGTGCCATCACTCATCGTCCCCGCTAGCATGTTGTATAAAATAAAAAACGCCGGTTGACTGCCGTTAGAGATAGCAATGTTCCGCTCAGAAACGTCCCAGCCAAATTCCTTGCGAAGTAAACTAGCAATCTGGTTGAGGAATAATTTATCGCCTTGCGGGGACTGGTAGATTCCCATTAGGCTATGTAACTGCTGAGGGTCTTGAAGAACTGCTTCGAGTCGCTTCTTAAAGATAGCCTCTGCCTCCGGAATACGGCCAGGATTGCCGCCACCCATAAAAATCATATCCGGATTTTCATTAAGCGCTGTACCGAGGTCGTCCATCAGCTCAACAATGCCTGTCGAAGCTGAAAACTTGTCTCCAAATGCAGATAACTTCAATGCTTACTCCTTAATCTCGCCTCTTCTGACGACCATATTAATCCATATTACGGAAGGTAAAATTTATTCTGGGCCCAACAACATTCTTATCTTTGGCGATGCTATGGTGCCAATGCTCTTGAATACCTGACCCCATCATCATTAGGGAGCCGTGAGGTAAGTTTATGTTTAACCTTTCTTTCGTCGTTTTATGACGCAACAAGAAAGCTCGCTCTTGACCCAAACTGACTGACGCTATAATCGGCTCTGACCCTAACTCACGCTCGTCATCAGCATGCCAATCAACGCTATCTTGGCCGTCTCGGTAGTAATTAACCAGCGTCCTGTTAAAACAATTGCCAGTCTGGCGCTCTACCCTGCGTCGGAGCGTCTCCATCCAAGGAGGAAAAGCTACCGCTTGTAACTTAATACGTGAATAAGTATAGCTAGTGGTAGGGTCGCCATACCAATTTTGTAATCTTGGGATAGGGATCGATTTGCCCGCTATATGAATATTATCCTGTCGCCAAGCGACCTGATCAATAGCAATGGCAAGTAGATCATCGGCTTCAGTGGACCCCAACCAACTAGGCCAAAACGTGATTTCACTCTGGCGGTCTGGACTCAATTGAAGCGGAATAACCTGCTGTTCAAAAAGATCCATAGATGCGCGGTTCCACCTCTAAGACAATGCCAAATCTTACCTTTACAGCAACTTGAATCTCTTTTGCTAGGGCTAGAACCTCTCTGGCACTGTCGTTATCGCCCTCATTACTGTAATTCACTAACACTAGAGCCTGCTTGTCATGCACACCAACATTCCCTCGGCGCACACCGCGAAATTGACACTGATCAATCAACCACGCCGCTGGGACCTTCACTGACCCATCCGTCTGAGGATAAAAAGGAACCTCGACGTTGCCATCGACCGCCTGTACATGGGCCAAAGCTGACCGAGCAATGACCGGATTCTTGAAAAAGCTACCAACATTAGCCAACTCATTCGGATCAGGTAGTTTTTCACGCCGTATTTTACACACTGCATTAGAGACCAACTGGGGTGTAGGGTCTTTATCTAGCGCCACAAAATAAGCATTCAGAGCAGGATAATCAATATTTATATTGGGTTCAGTTGATAAGCGCAACGTTAGATGAGTAATAATGCATTTATCTTTCAATGATTGCTTAAAAACGCTATCTCGATAGGAAAACTGGCAAGCTTCACGATCCAACTCTGAGCATGTGCCCGAGTGAATATCGACAACCTGTAATGAGACGAGTCGGCTAGAGAGCTCTACGCCGTAGGCACCTATATTTTGGATTGCCGCTGCCCCCATATTACCTGGAATTAATGACAGGTTCTCTAGACCGTACCAGCCCCTGTCTAGGCACATAAGCACCATGTCATGCCAGTTCTCACCTGCGGCAAAGGTCACATCAACATATTCAGTGGAAACGCCCTCTGACACAACAGACTCCCACCCTTTTAATCCTAAATGCACAACCAGCCCGCTTAAGTTACTCGCAAGTACGACATTACTACCCGCCCCCAAAGGGGTAACGGCTAAATTATGCTTTCTGGCAAAAGACAGCGCTTTTTGCACTTCATCAACCGTTGATACAGAACAAAAATACTCTGCTGTTGAAGCCAAAGCCATGGTGTTCATGGTCAGCAACGACTTTTTTGTCTCGATCTGCAGATCGCCCATCTAAAGAATCATCCTCGGACGTTACCTGATTGGTGCAACTGAGCCTTGATACGCTCCAAAAGCCCTAGTGAGGCATCCTCGATCAAGTCGAGCACTAACTCAAAGCCGTCTGCACCCCCTAAGTACGGATCTGGTACTTCGGTGTAGTCTGAATGCCGCTCTTTACCGGTATAATCTAGAAAAAGCTTAAGCTCTCCAGAAAAACCGCTAGGGCACATAACCTGCAAATTGCCCAGGTTGCTGTTATCCATAGCAACAATATAGTCAAAATGAGCAAAATCAGAGGGCGTTACTAGGCGTGCGCGTAAATCGGATAGGTCATAACCTCTTTCGGCGGCGGTTGCCGTTGAACGCGCATCTGGAGCGCGGCCTAGGTGCCAATCGCCTGTGCCAGCACTGTCGACCTCTATTTTGCTATCAAGTCCCTGAGCAATCACGATCTGCCGAAATACCGCATGCGCTGTAGGTGACCGGCAAATATTCCCAAGACACACAAATAAAACGGATAGTTTGCTCATACTCTGTGATCTGCCTGCATTATTAATATTATGTAAGTTGTAAGTTGTAAGGTATATCCTATAAGATACTGTTTAATATAATTTTATACTAAGATAATAGTAATGCGGCAGCCTCTAGGTCCTGCTCTGTGTCAATGCCGCCAGGCACCTGTTCAATGGCATCTTCCACATGAATCGCCACGTCATTCCACAAGAATCGCAACTGCTCCAACGACTCGGATCGCTCGGTTGGTGCAACCGGCCATGCAACAAACGCATTCAACTGACTGACCCTATAGGCATAGATGCCAATATGACGTCTAGGAGAGACTGCGGATGCCATGTTATTACTATCGTCCTGAGCACCGTCTCTAGGCCAGGGGATTGACGCACGACTAAAGTAATTGGCCATCCCTTGACCGTTAGCGACCACTTTAACGACATTGGGGTCCCTAAACGCCATAATGTCAGTAATTGGCTCTGAGAGTGTCGATACACCCGCCGAAGGGTTACTGGCAAGGTTGTTGGCCACTTGATCGATCACAGCCGGCGGTATCAGTGGCTCATCGCCCTGCACGTTAACTACCAGCTGATCACCCTTAAGCGCCAATATATTCGCCACTTCCTGCAATCTATCGGTGCCAGACACATGATCGTCTCTGGTCATACATACCTCAGCACCAAAGTCGCTAGCGGCCTGCTTAATCCGCTCATCGTCCGTTGCAATAATCACCCGCGATGCACCGCTCTTACTAGCCTGCTGCCAAACACGCTGAATCATGCTGGTGCCGGCAATATCTTTGAGCGGCTTGCCCGGCAAGCGCGTGGACTCGTAGCGGGCAGGGATTATGACGATAAAGGGCATACAAAGTACTCTTAGGGTATAGCTTCATTATATGACTAACTTATGTAGCCGTGATAGTCAGACCTGCTTGTTGGGTAAGACTATGAACAAAATCATCTGAAATAGACATTTCTACTTCCAACACCCACAGATTCTCAGGGATGACACCACTGTATTTAACCGCATCTTTCGAGGTAATAATGACAGGTAAGTCATCACCAAACTCGAGGTCATCACTACTTAGGTGTTGATGGTCATTGACCGAACTCAAAATAACCTCAAACCCCAGCGCGGTGAGTGCTTGAGCAAATCTCTCGGGGTGGCCAATACCGCAAACAGCATGTACCTTTTTGCCGCCCTCCCACAGATCAACTGGGGCTATTATATTGCTGGCTATATGACGCAAACCTAAAGCCTGCAATTCAACGTGGTGCGCCCCTACCAAGTCTAGCTCTGTCGCAATGTCAGCCCCAGAGCCATTAAGCACCACAAAATCTACCTGACTTAGGCGGCTAGGACTCTCACGCAAAGGGCCCGACGGCAACAGGCGCCCGTTACCTAGGCCTCGCGCAGTATCTACCACTGCGATCTCAATATCTCTATGTAAACGGTAATGCTGTAAGCCATCATCGCTAAGAACGATGTCACAGGAAGTCTCATGCAATAAAAATTCAACTGCTCTCACACGATCGGGATCTACCACTACGGGGCATCCACACGATCGTGCTATCAAAAGGGGTTCATCGCCGCTTTGGTGTACGGGCGTTTGACTCGTGACGAGCAATGGATAGGCATTAGCAGCGCCGCCATAACCACGACTGACAACGCCAGCTATATAGCCACGCTTATTGAGTGCGTTAACTAACGCTATAATCAACGGCGTCTTGCCGCTACCGCCAACAGAAATGTTACCCACCACCGCGACAGGCACCGAAAAACGCTTACCTTGATACAAGCACTGCAGAACCTTCCTTCTAACGGCAGATATAAGACTAAACAGCCAAGAGAGTGGCGCTAACAACAATAGCAATGAGCTATTACTGTAACAGGCATTTAGCCATCTCTTTTCAACCGACAAAGCTAGCCCCCAGACTCATCAAGCTGATTTCGATATAGCTTAGCGTAGCGACCCTTATTACCCAGTAGTTGCTCATGGGTCCCCTGCTCAATAATGAGTCCTTTTTCCAGCACTAAGATGCGATCGGCCTTTTCAACGGTACTCAGCCGATGAGCGATAACAAAGGTTGTGCGGCCCTTCATCAGCTGATCTAAGGCCGCCTGAATATGGCGCTCTGAATCTGTATCCAAAGCTGAAGTTGCTTCATCAAGAATAAGGATTGGCGCGTTCTTAAGCACTGCACGCGCTATGGCTATCCGCTGCCTTTGACCACCGGAGAGCATCACGCCGTCATCCCCTATGTGAGTATCATAACCATCAGGCAAATCTTCAATAAACTCATCGGCATTGGCTATTTTAGCTGCCGCTCGCACCTGATCAACAGACCTATCCTTTAATTCGCCATAGGCGATGTTGTTAAAAATAGTGTCGTTAAACAAAGTAACGTTTTGACTCACGATTCCAATATGTTTTCTTAAATTAGTGAGCGCAAATTCATTAACGTCAACGCCATCAAGCAGGATCTGCCCCTCTTTATGGTTATAAAAACGAGGAATCAAACTCACTAATGACGTCTTACCGCTACCTGAAGACCCCACCAGAGCGATGGTCTCTCCAGGACTAACCTTGAGATTAATCTCTTTAAGGACCTCTTTCTTGGTTCCCTTATAGGTGAAACTGACATTAAAGAACTCAAATCCGCCCGTAACCGCTTCTGTCTCGAAAGTGCCCTGGTCCGTTTCAGCGTCTGAATCAAGAATTTCAAAGATCGACTCTGCGGCCGCAATACCGCGCTGAATATCACTATTAACCTCTGTAAGCTGGCGAATAGGCTTAATCAGTACACCTGAAGCGACAATAAAGGCAATAAAGCTACCGGTAGTCATGGTGTTGAGAATAATCGGATTGAGCATAAACCCAGTGACACCAGCAAAGGCAAAAGAAACAATCAGAATAATTAGCGGGTTACTCAATGCGCCGGTAAATGCCATTTTCATGTTCTGCCGCCGATTATCATGACTGGCATTACTCATCCGGTTACGCTCAGTCTTGACAGCACCAAACATTCGAACCTCTTGATAGCCCTGCACAGCCTCTTGCGTCACGTGGGTCACATCACCCATCGCTGACAAAATATTTTTACTAATTAGCCTAAAGCGCTTGCTTACCTTGGTAACGATCAGTCCAATAATGGGTAATACCGCTATAAAAAACAGAGTCAGTATCCAATTCACATACAACAGATACCCCATTAATAGAATCACTAAACTGCCCTGCTGTATGACAGTCTTAATCGCTTTGGTACCTGCCTCTGTCACCTGCTGCACATTAAAGGTAACCACCGACACCAAATTTCCGGACATTGACTGGTCAAAAAACTTAAATGGCAGCAGTAAATAGCGGTTAAACAGGTCCGTTCGCAACGCATGCACTAGGTAATTTGCTACATAGGCAATGAAATAGGTGCCAATCAGATAGCCAACACCTCTCACCGCACTAATCATAATTAAAAATAGCGGTATGACTAGCCAGCTTTCATTGACTAATTCATCGCCAAATAGTCCTTGCGCAATACCGCCGATAACCCCTGACTTGGACGCAGCCGCAGAATCAGCCGCAGACCCAGTTAGAACAGCTACTGTGTCCGTGATGTAGCGCAACAGGTCGATAAAGGCGATTTCGGCAAGAGAATGCAACAGCAAACCGAATACGGCGATTAAAAACGGAAACCAGTAGCGCGCCACATAACCAAGTAGCCTTAGATAGGTTTTTGTTCCTGAGGTACTAGTGGATTCAGACATTCTGAGATAGTTCTCCCAGCATGGGTCGATATACGCCATTGGCAGGCGTTAAATAGGCCCAAAGAAGCCCTTGTGGCCTCTGGGTGTAGCCTTTCACAGTATTACTCGACACTGTTGTCATTATTTAGAACTCTGTCATTAATCTTGAACTGTTCGCCCTCTTCGGGCCACAACGGCTATAACAGCGCCAATTAAACCATAACAATGGCCCGCAGGTCATACTTGCCCGTATATTTATAGTACACAGTGTAAATTAGCTGAAATTGCCAATCACTAGGCCCCACTGCTTACACCGGACTATTTTTCGACCTACAACCTAAAATCAACCGCAGAAAAGATTACCGCCACCAGACAGCGCATGATAGGCAACTAAACCCCACCCCTTCTCTTTGGCCCTCAATCACTAAGTCACCCTCATTAGGCCAGGTGAACGTAATAGCACCCAACTCCGACGTCTTCCATATTGAGCTTTGCACGTCTCGGTACCGATTAACAACCTCTTGGTGGGGGTGACCGAAGTGATGCCGAAAGCCGCTAGAAAATATGACATGCTTGGGTTTCGTTGCGGCAACAAAACCTCGAAGTGATGAAGTTTTACTGCCATGATGCGGTGCCACAAGCGCGGTAATCGGTGTATCAGGCAAGGCGCCAGCCTTAAGAATCAATCGCTCAGCCCCGGCCTCTATGTCTCCAGAGAGTAAAATCTTCTGGTCACCCCAGCTCAACAATAAAACACAGGAGCTATTATTACCCTCTTTAGGGCCCATTTTTGACGGCCAAATCACATCAATATGCAGCGTCTCCATGCCTGACAACTGCCACTGCCAGCTTTGACCCGCAAGACACGTCTGATATCTTACTTGTTTATCTGATACGGACACGCGCGCAGTTCGAGCAGAACCCAAAAACCCTGGTCCCAACAAGTATTTGTCGATAGTCACAACATCAGAGAGTGAATCAAGTCCACCGCTATGATCAGAGTCCTCATGACTCACTATAACTAAATCGACACGACGTCGCCCCCGATGCCATAGATAGGGTGCAATAATGCTGCTGCCGGCGCTAAACTGTTCGCTGTATTTGGGGCCAGTATCATAAACAAGAGTCTTGCTAGGCGTCTCGATGACAATGGCCAACCCCTGCCCTACGTCAAGCACAGTCATCCTCAACACCATCTCTTGACTAGGCGCTAACAGAGCCACGGTAATTGGAAGCACGCAAAGGCCTTTATGCAAACGCGGCAACGGCAGAATGATAGCGACTGCACCGACCAACAAACCCGTAACAATGCTGCTACTGAAGCCAACAGGCAGCGTCAAGAACCCATAGTCTGATGGAATAATGTTGAGAATGCCCCACATAGTAGAAACAGACCAATCTGCTAACCTCCATAGCCAATTAGACAAACCGAGGCTCACCGGAATAAAGAGCACCCCAATGAGGGCAATTGGAATAGTGACAAATGACACCCATGGAACTGCTAAGAGATTAATAATTGGGGCTAACCACGAAAATTTACCAATGAAGATTAAAAGCGGTATCGACATAACAACAAGAAGGGCTAGCTGCGCCGATAAGGCTTTGGGGAAATCGACACCCTTAGACTTAGGGTGCCATGGGTAAAAATGCCAAACTAATGTGGTAACGGCAATAAACGAGAGCCAAAATCCAGCGCTTAAGATCGCAAGGGGCTGGCTTATCGCAATAAGTACGCAAGCCCAGCATAAACAAACTACCGCCGAGACACGCCGACGCATTAGCTTAGCCGACATGATCACTAAAACAACGATAAGCGCCCTTTGTGTTGGCAATGTAAATCCCGCCAACACGCTATAGGTAAATGCCGCGATAATGGCTAACACCGGTGGTGACCACAGAATCAGTTTATGCGGCACATGCTGGAGCGATAACCGTAGCGTCACCATGTAGAGAAACCGCCCCAGAGCCTTGCCAAGCAGAAATCCAAATCCAGCAATCAAACCAATATGCAGCCCTGAGATCACTAACAAATGAACGATACCGAGACGAGTGAAATCGTCCCACCAAGGCTTAAGTGGCTCGCGATCGCCTATTGTTAGCGCTGTTATTATCGCGCCACCGAAAGCGGTCAATTCGGCCTCTTTGATCCGAAGCTTTATCTGATTCCTAAGCCCGTTAGTATAAGACTCTATTCTAGAGACCAAGTTAACCGGCTTATCCGCCAAACGATAACTCGCATGCGCATCTCTAATATAACCCTGCGCCGAGTATCCCTTTTGTAGCAACCAGCTTTGATAATCAAAGCCACCTGGGTTAAGCATGCCCCGTAGCGGTCGAAGTCTTACTACAAACTGCCAGCGATCACCAACATCAATCTCTAGATTATGCTTTGGGTGAGCTGAGACATAGTCATTGAGCAAAACTAGCTTTAGAGGCACAGAATCATCCGGATGACCAACTTCGTGGGCCGAGTCGACCAGCAAAGCAAAACGTACACGTTCATCACTCTCGCTTAAAATCTGCTGAACTCGGCCAGTGACTCTAAAATCATGTTTATCCAGCCGATCTGGCAGTTGATGATGTAATGCTTGGTGCCCCGAGAAGACTCCCCAACAGCTACCCCACGCCATAAAAACAAATAATGTGACACCTTGCTTTATACGGGCAGAGATACCAGAACAGAGGTGACAGGCCGCTACCCAGACGAGAGTAGCCAATAAAATAAAGAGGCAATAGAGAAAGATATCTGGTAAATGCGGATACCACGCAACAGAAAAGATACCAATGCTTATCCCTAGCAAATAAATCATACGAATCCCTGTTTTCAGGCAACGTCTATAATGTTACCGTCTTACAACGCGTGGGACTGTGATCTAGTGCAGTCAGATGTGTAAAACAAACATTAGCCAATGGTGTGTATGCAGTAATGAAAAACCTATTAATTGTTTACCACAGCCAAAGCGGCGGCACTATGCGTATGGCGGAAGCCGTGCATGAGGGGTGTCAGCGTGAGGAAGATGTTGAAACGCGCTTTATAACGGCTTTTGATGCCGATTTGAGCGACTTGCGCTGGGCTGATGGCATTCTCTTTGGGACGCCTGAGAACTTTGGCTATATGAGCGGCGCTTTGAAAGACTTTTTTGATCGTACCTTCTATCCCGCTGAACCTTATCAACTGAACCTGCCCTATGGCATTTTTGTCAGCTCTGGCAATGATGGTACCGGTGCTGTTCGTGAAGTAGACCGTATTGTTAAAGGCTATCCGTTGCGTAAGGTGTGCGAACCACTGATCATCGTTGGGGGCTTCAAAAATGAGCACCAAGAACAGTGTGAAGATTTTGGTCAGGGTATGGCTGCTGGGTTAGCCTTAGGTATTTTTTAAAAAATTGCCACCGTCCTGGAGTAGGCAGTAATTTGCACGGGTAGAATCTATTACCCCGACCTAGCGGCACCTAGACCTATGAGCACACAGATCGCAAAAGTCATCTCTTTTTAGCTAAAGGTTTATCCCAAATCTGGGTTATGGGTAAACGTGTGGATTTCTTCATCCGCAGGAGACCATTCTGCAGCACTAGAACCCCAAAAATTTGACGCAACACTCACCCAAGACGAATCATCCAAAGTGCCTGCTTTGATGAACTTAACACCAGAGTTCTCCTCCATGAAACTAATAACAGGAGAGCCACAATCACTACAAAAACCTCTGCTAATGTGTGAACCTGCCGTACCAGTTACCGTAAAGAACTTTAAATTACCTTCTACGTTAAGAGCTTCATCAGGAACCATAACAATAGTTGCTTTGCCACTGCCAGTCGATTTTTGACAATCTGTGCAATGGCAATGATGGCTAGATATAACTTTTGCTTGTAGGAAATTATAATGAACTTTGCCGCATAAACAGCTTCCGGTTTGAGTTTTATCAGCCATATTGTTTTCCCTCTAAATAATAGATGCTTGAATAATACCCTTCAATTGCGGATAAACTCAAATTAAACGACAGGACCTCTCTCCCGCTAGTGACACCCTCGATATATTCCTCGCCTTATTATTCAGCTATGACCAAGCCTCTAAAAAATAACAAAAGAAATGCCTGTATGGCGGCGCGTCTTGGCAATTTCATCATACTCCCGGTTGAGCCATCATTACCTTTGGTTTGTATCCACTTTTTTCTTTGTAACTTGCCAGCAAGAGACCGTGTCTTTGCTTACCGAAATAAGAGATGAACTTAAAAGGCCTTGATAGGCCTTTGTTGCAGACATAAAAAAAACGCAAAACCGAAATTTTGCGTTTTTTAAATTGGAGCGGGAAAGGAGGCTCGAACTCCCGACCTGTTCGTTGGCAACGAACTGCTCTACCACTGAGCTATTCCCGCAGAAGCCAATAATGGCATCTTATAACATGGCGTCCCGTAGGGGAGTCGAACCCCTGTTACCGCCGTGAAAGGGCGGTGTCCTAGGCCTCTAGACGAACGGGACGAGGCTTAACATCAGATTTTGGGTGACTATAAAAAAATAGCAGTTACTAGCCCAAGACGCCGTATTATTTTAAATTCCAAAATAATAACAAAAAAGCAAATCTGACTTGCTGTCTTTCACTTCAGCAAGGCGGGCATTATACCGTTGGATTCTCTATTCTCAAGCCTTTTTAATTAAATAAATAAGACAATAAAAAAAGTAGCCAGGCTCCCTTCCCTATTTTATTAAAATGCTTGCGCTGACCGACTTATATGCGTTCGGAAAAGCGACTGAATTTGCCTTTTCTTGTTTCTCTCTCAGTTCTGCCAATGTGTTAAACTCTTTTGAACATTAAAGGAGAGATTTATGGCTAAGGGTCAAGATTCGAAAAAAGCAGTTAAAAAGAAGCCTGAAAAAACGATGAAAGAAAAACGTCAGGAAAAGAAAGCCAAAAAACAATAGACGTATTTTCCCTCTCTTCTTTTCTTAAAAGGTGTGGCTATTTTCACGCCACTGAAGCTGTGTTTTCAATCGCTAGAGAGGATTTTCAGCAGGCTACCAAGAGCATAGGCGCTGAAGCTTATTTATTAAGCCGCTAGAGCCATTAAAGAGCTTCTTAGCCTCGAAAACCAAAACTCATATAGTGGCCAGAGCCAAAACAGTTAAGTTTTTAGGTACAATGCGCGCGCGCAAAAATAAAACCATCGAAAAGTATTCAAGTAATGAAGCATTTTTTACAATCAGACAAATTAAATAATGTTAATTATGAAATTCGTGGGCCCGTCCTCGACTATGCCAATTGGCTAGAAGATGAAGGCCAGCAGATTCTCAAACTCAATATTGGCAACCCTGGCGCCTTTGGTTTTGATGCACCCGACGAGATAATGCACGATGTCATACATAACCTTCGTGACGCGCAAGGTTACTCGAACAGTAAAGGTCTGTTTGCCGCTAGAAAAGCCGTTATGCAACGATACCAAGCTGAAGGCCTTGAGGACATTCATGTAGATGACGTTATTATGGGTAATGGCGTTAGTGAATTGATTGTAATGTCGATGCAAGGTTTGCTCAACCAGGGTGATGAAATCCTCATCCCCTCCCCCGACTATCCGCTTTGGACAGCTGCGGTGTCTATTGCTGGGGGGAAACCCGTACATTATCAATGCGAAGAATCTGAAGGCTGGCAGCCTAATCTTGATGATATAGAAAGACAAGTTACTAAAAATACCCGCGGCATCGTTATTATTAACCCAAACAATCCTACTGGTGCGGTTTATTCAAAAGATACGCTGCGCGCATTAGTAGAGGTTGCTGAACGGCATGAGTTAATCATATTTGCCGACGAAATTTATGACCGCATTTTATATGATGACGCGATACATCACCCGCTTGCGCTCTTGACAAAAAACACATTGTGCTTGACCTTCAATGGGCTATCAAAAACCTATCGGCTTGCTGGATTCAGGTCTGGCTGGATGTTGATTAGCGGCGCGAAACAGATGGCCGCAAGTTACATTGAAGGCTTAGAAATGCTAGCCTCGATGCGTCTGTGTGCGAATGTTCCCGCTATGCTGGCTGTACAAACAGCGCTTGGTGGGCGTCAAAGCATTGAAGACTTGATACTCCCAGGCGGTCGCCTGCTTGCGCAACGTGATCTAGCACATACACTTTTAACATCTATTCCAGGCGTAACCTGTGTAAAACCGCAGTCTGCAATGTATTTGTTTTTCAAATTAGACCCTGCGGTCTACCCTATTGATAACGACGAAAGTTTTGTTCTAGAACTGCTAAAAGAAGAACACTTGTTGATCGTTCAGGGTTCAGCATTTACCTGTCAAGATACACAACACTTCAGAGTTGTATTTCTACCTGATCAGGACACGCTTATCAAAGCGATAGGGAGACTATCTAACTTTCTTCTCTCCTACGCAGCCAGCCACAGAAAAGTAGGCTAACTCTAATTGACTCTATAGGGCGTTAGCCTAGATTAAAACCTAAAGACCTTAGCGTTAACCTATCACTATGAGACAGCTTTAGCCGCTCAGCATCAAACACCATTGAAGCCCATTCACGCCGGACTGGATAGTCTCTGCGCAGCCGATCAAAATGCTCACCTATAACATTAGAGCCAAGCTCAACGCCTTCAAACATCGAACGCATTCTGTTGTCATCTGCACCGATGTCAAAGCTCGCCAAAATAGCATCGGCAACGCTGTCAATAGCAACAGAGCATGGCTCCATGTCTTCTAACATAGGGATGTTACTCTGATGCTGCTGAGCCCCATGCCAGGCCATAAAAGCGTTAAAGATCATTGACGTTCCGTTTACTTTCCCCTCGAGACTATATCCGGCAATATGAGGTGAAGCCATTGACACATATTGGAGTAACTCTAGGTCAATTAGAGGTTCAGGCTCCCAAACGTCGAGAGCAACAGCTAAATCTGCGCCTCCCTTTAGCAAGGTGAGTAACGCTTGATTGTCGACGACAGCACCGCGACCGGCATTGATTAAAAGAGCTCCGGATTTGAGCTTAGAAAGCGCCTTGGCATCCAGCAAATGGTAGCTAGGATATAGTCCGGAGGCGGTCAAAGGCGTATGCAGGCACACGATGTCACACCCTAGCACTGACTCAAAGTCGGTGGTCATTATTCCACTAGCGCTTGCCAGATAAGGGTCATAGACCCGACAGTCAACGCCGATCGAAAAAAGCGTCTTTAATAGCCTGCCGCCCACATTGCCGCAACCCACTATACCGACTGTTTTGTTCTGCCAATCAGGTATTAATCTCGTCATTACAGACAAATCATATTGCACCACCGATTGAGCATTACAGCCTGGGGCATGGGCGAAGTAAATCCCCTCAGATTGAAGATAATCTACGTCGACATGGTCCGTTCCAATAGTCGCAGAGCCGACAAATTTAACCGTTGAATCTTTCAGAAGATGGGGACCCACTTGAGTTACAGACCGCACTAAAAGGATGTCCGCGTCGACAAGGTCTGCTGCTGATATTTCTCGGCCTGGCAATAGTTGAACGTCACCATAGGATCCAAATAATTCATTCGCCAGCGGTATGTTTTGATCAGTAACAATTTTCACTCTAATCTCACTTAGGCAGCGGTGAAGTGGGTCTATATGGGTGAGTATCTCGCAGCTTTAGATCCACAGTGCGCCTGGAAAATGCCGAGCCAAACCCCATTTCTTCACAAAACAATTCAAAGGCATCCAGATGAATACCTTTCCATTCAATTCCCTGTAGGTTAGGCATCGATTTGACGTCGCACCTAATCGTGGTCAGCTGTCGAGCGAGCCTTAATTGGTCCGCACACCCGGCTAATTTATCTGCCAACTTCTTTGCCCCGCGAATCGGTAAATCTTGCAACTGATCAAGATGCCCCATAATTGCTTCTACGTCGGAAAAGTGCGAAAGAAGCTGCTTAGCCGTCTTTGATCCTATGCCCGGCACTCCCTGAATGTTATCGCTCGCATCCCCTACTAAAGCAAGATAGTCCGCCATCTGCCTACAACCTAGGTCCAACTCAGACTCAAGTTCAGACTGGCCTTTAGCATTGGATTTTCCAAAGTCCCAATAAAGATCTTGCCCCTCAATAAGCTGCATAAGATCCTTATCGCGGCTAACAATAACCGGTTGAACATTATTCCCCCTAACAACACTAGCCATGCTGCCAATCAAATCATCGGCCTCAAAGTCTGCTGATGCCATCTCAACCACACCCAGTACTCTGCATAACTGTCGACAGGCATTCAACTGAAAGCCAAGCGCATCATCAGGCAGTTCACGATTAGCTTTATAATCCGCACATAACTGATGGCGAAAACCTGTACCAAGGCTCTCATCAAAGGCGCAAAATATATACTCTGGCTGCTGTCGACGTAATAAATCGAGCAGAAACCCAGTGAACCCATAAACGGCATGAGTGGGGAATCTCGGCTCTAGAGAGTGCCAATTTTCTGGCAAACTAAAGTAGCTACGAAAAATATAAATTGGCGAATCAATCAATAGCGCCTGCATAATAATCCCCTAGACAATTTTTGCCAGCTGATAATGCTGATCACAGCGGGTACTCGAGCTACCAAAGGCCTCGCTCAATCTCGCTAAAAAAACAGCCGCTCTTGGCGGCAACTTCTCTGCGTTACACCAAGATTTTGCTTGATCAACTATGCCCTGTCTGAATATATCGCTTGGCCCATCGACATGAAGACCGTCCAAATTGTCAGCACTTACGCGAAACGTATGACCGCAGGCCACTGCAAACATCCACTCTAAAGCCTGAGGCTTAGTCTCAGCAGCCTCAAAAACCGCCTGCTGATCGACACTGCGACCATCAGGCTGGTACCAGTACCCAAAGTCTTCCAATAGGCGGCGGCGACCGCCTGCTAGGCACCAGTGCGCAATTTCGTGGAGAGCACTTGAAATAAAATCCTGACGATAAAAAATACGACAGCATTGACCATCTGTTGTGGCTGGCAGGTATAAGGGCTCGTCCGCCCCTCCAATCAAAATAGTATTAAAGCTTACTTCAAACTCTGAGCTGAATAATGACGTGATTAATTGTAGTTTTTGACAGGCCAAAATAAAGTACCAATTCCTATTTTTACTACTACTATTTCATAGTTTATCTGCTTAGGACCGCCTTGCGAAACAAGTATTTTGGCAGCACCCTATTATCAACCGGCCAACACAAAAAGGCTATGTTCCATTGCCAAGTTCTTTGCCGTGAAACACTAACTGTTGTGCTTTTCTTTTTACTAGGGTACCTTATGTAGTGTTAGTATTACATCTGTCCACTGCCATAAGGAGATTTATTTATGCCGAAATCGGCGATTGATTCCTCTAATGATAATGTGATTGATATCTTCACTCGTAAACCACTCTCCGAACTCACCAACAACCGTTTAGTCCGCATTTCAGCCGAGCTTGATGGCTTAGAAATGCTGTATAGCAACCCAGAAAATCCAGACAAACTATTTTCTCTTAAAATCCTAGCGTGGGGATTGCGCCTTAGCGGTGAAGTTGTCGCACTCGTACCCTGGCTAACTAAACTAACACCCTGCGATGAAATCAGCGACCCTTTGAATGGTCAATGGCAAGGCTATTATGACCAAGGAATTGATGAATTATTCTTCTCCGCCCCCCTACATAAAGTTATCGAACTAGAGTCTGCGGCCGAATATTACGATTATCAGTGCGACTCTGACACCGAAATAATTCAAGAAATTCCCGACAGTATAGGTACACATAGTGTCCTTTCGGAGGATGGATTCCAAAGCATTTGCTTAAAAGAGGTTGTAAGCTGGCGACTGCTTAACAGCGGCGCTATTGAAGCGATGCTGATCGATGAGGAAAAGATGGTCGTCACGCCTGTCCTTCCCGGCGACGATTGCCTTTATCCCGCAGAACAAAACCCCGACTTTCGGTACTTTTTCCAGCACAATATAGCTAATAAAATAAAATCCCAAGACCCAGAAGCCTTGGCCGCTATTTTGTTACTTCAAGAAAGTTAAGGTTGTCTAAAGCCCGATTTTTACGGGTTACCATATCCCATTAAACGCTGATAACGCTTTTCCAATAGACTCTCGATATCTTCAGATTGGAGTTCATCTAACTGTTTGATCAGGTGCTGTTTGAGGGTAGTGCTCATCGTTTCTATATCACGGTGTGCCCCACCCATCGGTTCAGGGATAGTGGTATCTACAATACCTAGCTTTTCTAGATCAGATGAGGTGACGCCCATGGCTTCGGCAGCATCTGGTGCTTTCTCACTGGTCTTCCAAATAATATTGGCGCAACCCTCGGGAGAAATGACGAAGTAAGTGCTGTATTGAAGCATATTAAGCCTGTCTCCCACTCCTATGCCCAATGCTCCTCCCGAGCTTCCTTCACCGATAACCGTGCATATGATAGGTGTTTTCAAACGAGACATTACCGCTAGATTCTTGGCAATAGCTTCGGAAATATTTCTCTCTTCAGAATCAATGCCTGGATAAGCACCGGGGGTATCAATTAGGGTCAGAACAGGCATATTAAAACGTTCAGCCGTTTCCATTAGCCGAAGAGCCTTACGATACCCCTCAGCCTTAGGCATGCCAAAATTACGCATCACCTTGTCCGTAACGCCGCGGCCTTTTTCCTGGCCTATAACCATGACGGGCTTACCATCTAGCCGAGCGACACCACCAACGATGGCGCTATCATCACCAAAGTGACGATCACCATGCATCTCTTCCCAATCAGTAAAAATTCTCTGAATGTAATCAAGTGTGTAAGGACGATGAGGGTGCCTAGCAACCTGGACAACCTGCCATGGGGTTAACTTTGAATAAATACTTTCTGTGAGTTTTCGCGACTTACCACGTAACTTTGCCACTTCCTCTGCGATATTGAGCTCATTGTCATTGCCCACCAAATGCAGTTCTTCAATTTTAGCTTCTAATTCGGCAATTGGTTGCTCAAAAGATAGATAATCTAAATTCATCGTTATTAATGTCTCATATCGCCGCGGGAGTCAGTAAAGTGCAGTTTAACATCTCTACAGGCCACGGCTAGTCATGAATCAATGATAACGTAAAGTGACACTATTTTTCCCAAATTCCTCGCGAAGATGAGATATCAGTTCGTCTCTTGGCTGAATCTTCCATTGATCACCCAACTTTAAACGACCTTTAGCGTGAGACAGCGAATAATCGACTTCGACTGCACAGTTACCATCCTTATAGCCACTAACAGCCGAATGAAATTTTTCTACCCAATCATCACCGCCATCAGGAATGCGTAACTCTAGACACTGTAATTTACTACAGCGCGCCTGATAAATAGATTGAATAGAGTCTGCGACCATCTTTAACCCACCCGTAAAGTCATCCTCAGACACAACTCCCTTTACGACGAGCAGTGCGTCTTTAGCAATAATGTCACGATAGGCATTATATTTATCCGCCCAGACTGATAATTCAATACGCCCGCTTTTATCATCTAGCGTAAGGAAAGCAAAACTTTCCCCTCGCTTATTTTTCATGATACGCATGCCAACAACCATTCCCGATACGGTAGTGCTGTCTTTTCCAGGGCGTAAGTCGACGATCCTGTTCGGTAACATTTCTTTCAATTCAGACGCATACTCGTCAATGGGATGTCCGGTCAGGTAAAGACCAAGAGTCTCTTTCTCACTAGTCAGTCGCGCCCGAATCGAGAGTACACGGACAGCTGAGTATGCGTTGTAATTAATCTCAGAGGCGCTATCCACGATAGATTCCCCAAATAAATCGCCCATACCACTGTTCTTATTTCGAACATGTTGCTCTGCAAGCTGCACAGCTTCATCCATGCAAGCAAGCATTACAGCGCGACGATAACCGATTTCACCCTCAGGCCCAATTCCATCTAAAGCACCACTTTTTATCATCGCATCAAGTGATCTTTTATTAACCTTTCGACCATCTACCCTTGCACAAAAATCGAATATATCCTTGAACGGACCTCCAGTATCGCGAGCCTCTATAATGGCTTCGATCGGCCCTTCTCCTAAACCCTTAATTGCGCCCAAGCCATAAATGACGCCACCCATGCCATCGACACTAAAATGAAACTTCCCCCTATTAACGTCTGGAGGCAATAAATTTAAATCCATTGCACGACATTCGTCTATAAACGTCACTACTTTTTCGGTCTTATCCATGTCCGAGGATATTGTGGCCGCCATAAACTCTGCCGGATAATGCGTTTTCAGCCAGGCCGTCTGATACGCAATAAGAGCATAGGCTGCTGAGTGCGATTTGTTAAAACCGTAACCCGCAAACTTCTCCATAAGGTCAAAAATATTTGACGCTAAGTTTTCTGCAAAGCCCTTTTCAATCGCACCTTGCATAAACAAATCACGCTGTTTTGCCATTTCATCTGCATTCTTTTTACCCATGGCCCGACGCAGTAAATCAGCTCCACCAAGAGTATACCCTCCCATCACCTGGGCAATCTGCATCACTTGTTCCTGATACAAGATAATCCCATAAGTCGGCTCTAGAGCCTGCTTCAAACATTCGTGCTGATACTGAGGGTGCGGATAGCTCACTTCCGCACGGCCCTTTTTACGATTTATAAAGTCATCTACCATTCCAGACTGCAGTGGCCCTGGCCTAAACAGTGCCACTAAAGCAACAATATCTTCAAATCGATCAGGGCCAAGCTTACGAATCAACTCTCTCATTCCTCGAGATTCTAGCTGGAACACGGCCGTTGTCTCAGCGCGCTGCATTAAGGCAAAGGTGTCGGCATCATCTAAGGGTATTTTTTCAATTACCAACGGTTCTTCAGCGTCTTCTTCGCGCGAACTGTTAATCATTCGCAGAGCCCAATCAATAATGGTCAACGTTCGCAGGCCAAGAAAATCAAACTTGACTAAGCCGGCCTCTTCTACATCATTCTTATCAAATTGAGTGACAACCCCTGCTCCACTTTCATCGCAGTAGATGGGAGAAAAATCCGTTATCTGGGTAGGAGCTATCACTACCCCGCCAGCATGTTTACCACAGTTACGTGCTACGCCCTCTAGTTGTAAAGCCATTGACCAAATTTCAGCAGCTTCGTCATCATTTTGAAGAAACTCACTAAGCTCCTCTTCTTGATCAACAGCCTTTTCTAATGTCATACCAACTTCAAAGGGTATTAATTTGGATAGCTTATCTGCCAGCCCATATGACTTTCCTTGCACACGAGCTACATCTCGCACTACGGCCTTCGCCGCCATCGTTCCGAACGTGACAATCTGAGACACGGCATCACGACCATACCGTTCGGCGACGTACGCAATCACTCGATCACGGCCTTCCATACAAAAGTCAACATCAAAATCTGGCATTGACACTCGCTCTGGATTGAGGAACCGTTCAAATAACAAGTCGTATTCGATTGGGTCAAGATCAGTTATCTTTAAGGCATAAGCAACTAAAGACCCCGCGCCTGAACCTCGACCCGGCCCTACTGGAATATCGTTTGATCTTGCCCACCGAATAAAGTCCATCACGATCAAAAAATAACCCGGAAAGCCCATTTCGATAATAATATCGAGCTCAAACTTTAACCTTTTTGCATATATTTGTTGCTTCTCTTGGAAGTCGCCCGCCTTAACATCAAATAAATCAGCCAATCGTTCAGCTAGACCCGCTTCCGACGTCTTGATAAAAAACTGATTAATGGTCATGTCTTCAGGAATCGGGTAATCAGGCAAAAAGTACTCGCCTAACCGTAAATCGAGACTACAACGTTTAGCTATTTCAACGGTATTCTGTAGAGCTTCAGGAATATCAGAAAAAAGCTCTGCCATTTCATCTGGACTACGAAGGTATTGATCCTGAGAGTACCGCCTCTCCCTGCGTGGATCGTCTAACGCGCGACCCTCATATATGCAAACTCGAGCTTCGTGAGCTTCAAACTCATCAGCTTTTAGGAACCTCACATCATTGGTAGCAACGACTGGGCAGTTACTCCCAACAGCCAGCTCCACTACTGAATGAATATAGCTTTCCTCATCCGCACGCCCAGTACGCTGGACTTCCAGATAAAATCGATCAGGAAAAACTGCCATCAAACCTTTTAGGGATTCCTCGGCCTCCGCTTTCCGACCAGAGATTAACGACACACCAACATTCCCCAGACGACCGCCAGACAATGCAATCAAGCCCTCGCTATATTCCGGTAGCCAAGAATATTTAATGGTGGGCACACCTTGACGCTGCCCCTGTTGATAAGCCTTGGATATTAAATTAGTTAGATTTTGGTAACCAACGTTGTTGCTGACTAAAAGTACAAGCTGACTAGTGCCACCCTCTCCACTTTCATCCACCACAAGGACGTCAGCCCCAAGAATAGGCTTAACGCCCTTAGATTGCATGGTTTTGTAAAACTTCACCAAACCAAAGAAATTATTGAAGTCGGTCAAAGCAACCGCCGGCATTCCCATTTCGGCTACTTTGGCGGCAAGCGGTTTTAAACGCACTAGCCCATCGACAAGCGAATATTCAGAATGAAGTCTTAAGTGTACAAAGGTCGCTGTCATTATGAGCTTTTCGTTAATAAATGCTGGGCATCGACTCCGTAATGCACAAAGCTATCCGCCATAAGATCAAAGACGGAGCCATCATAGTCAGGAATCTCACTTTGGCTAATGGTTGTTGCTGTGACTTTTTCACCCCACCTTATAATCCCAGCACCACAAGTTAGTCCTGCGCCAAATGTCGCTGTCAGTATCGTCATTCCTGGCTTAACCGTGCCGTCGGCAATTGCATCGCAAAGAGCAAGGGGGATGGAGGCCGCTGAAGTATTAGCGTACTCATCAATCCGAACAACAACCTTTTCCATTGGGAAGTTGAGCCGTTTGGCCAAGGTTTGAATAATACGAATATTGGCCTGATGAGGGATAAACAAATCAATATCATCGGCGGTCAAGCCCTCTTGTTCGAGCACTTGGTTAATCGAGTCAGCCATCCCTCTCACAGCACTCTTGAAGATCTCTTGACCTTCAAAGTTAAGGGAAATAAAGACATCGTCCGTAAAATGTAGTGGTGACATGCCCCAAGTGGGCAAATGCAAGCATTCTCGACTATCTGGAACACAGCCCATATGCGCCGACAGTAAACCAACCTTCTTATCGGACGCTTCCAACAAGACCGCTCCGGCCCCGTCACCAAACAAAAAGCATGACTCTCTCTTTTTCCAATCCATAGCCAAGGATATTCGCTCAGAGCCTACGACAAGTGCTTTTTTTATAGACCCCGCTTTAATCATGTCCGTAGCGACATTAACCCCATAGAACCAGCTTGTGCAGGCAGAGTTTAAGTCAAAGGCGGCCGCCTTTTTAGCGCCAAGTTCATTTTTAATATAACTCGCGGTATTTGGACAAATCTCTTCAGCTGATGTGGACCCGAGAATAATCAGGTCGATATCTTCAGCATCGACACCAGCCGCCGCTAGCGCGCGATCGCATGCTAGCCAAGCCATCTTACCCGTGGAAACATGACTATAATATCGCTGCTTGATACCTGACCGCGAAAATATCCACTCGTCACTGGTATCCACCACTTTACTCATATCATCATTGGTCATGACAAGCTGTGGTACATAGCTCCCCCAACCGGTAATTTCTGCGTATTTCAAGCTTTGATCTCCAGACTTTATTGTTTTTGTACGTTCATCGAATGTAATGCTTGCAGGCTTGTAACTCAAGACAAAACTATTGTTTTTAGACGTATCGCCCAAGGTTATGTGAAAGTGAATTGATTGATTGAGCAGTAACTCTTAGAACAGAGGACTTTGCTCTAAGTCTAGATCAAGTCTAACTGGGGCAAAAGATCGTCGATGTATATCTGTCGGACCCATTCTTTGCAACGCTTCAAGATGCTGAGGCGTCCCATAGCCTTTATTAGCGGCGAATCCATAACCGGGATATTTAACATCCAGCTCCCGCATTTCGGCATCCCTTACTACCTTGGCCAAAATGGACGCCGCACTTATCACCTCAACACGACCATCACCCTTAACAACAGCCTCTCCCTTAAATTCCCACTGCGGCAGCCTATTACCGTCTACGGCAACATAATCGGGTTTTACATTTAACCCCATAACGGCCCTGCGCATTGCCATCATTGTCGCCTGTAAAATATTAAATCTGTCGATCTCTTCAACTGAAGCCCTTGCAACATACCAGCAGTGCGCTTGGCCAATAATATCTTCGTACAAATTCTCTCTTTGCCTCGCTGAAAGTACCTTAGAATCGGCTAAGCCTCTAATTTCGTGGTTCTGGGGAAGTATAACTGCGGCAGTAACCACATCACCCGCCAAAGGCCCGCGTCCAACTTCGTCTACACCTGCGAGAATTTTAACGCCTTTAGGAGGCCTCCATGCTTTCATTCAGCTATCAACTTGGCTATGGCCTCTGCGGCTATCTCGCCTGAATTGATCGCAAGTAACTGGTGTAGATCTCGGAATTTAATGCCCAAACTGGCGGCTCTACCCGGACCAAATGCCTTAAGGACCTCGTCGGACAACGCCTCAACCGTAGCTTTACTTTGGATCAACTCGGGAACTAACATTTCGTTTGAAAGTAAATTGGGTATTGAAGCAAAAGGCGTTTTGATAAAAGGTGAGACTAAAGCGTAAGTAAGCGCACCCAAGCGATAACTGACTACCATCGGCTTTTTCAAGAGCATTGCCTCTAGTGCAGTGGTGCCGGACGCCAAAAGAACAACGTCCGATGCCTCCATAGCCACATGAGACTGTTGTCGAATCAGTGTAACGCTTAACGTGTGTCGGTTTGATAATAGCTTTTCCAGATACTTATACCGCGCCTCGTTCGCCGCTGGAATAATTAACTGTAACCCAGGCAAAACTTTATCAATAACCTGTGCAACATCAAGAAATAGATCAGCCATAAGCTCTAACTCACCCGCCCGACTGCCTGGCATGATGCAAAGAACAGGAGTTTTTGAGTCTAATCCAAGGGCACATCTTGCGCCGGCGGTGTCAGGTTCCATTGGTAGCTGTTTGGCTAGAGGGTGCCCGACATAACGAACTGGAACATCATGCTGGCGATAAAAATCAGCCTCAAATGGAAAAAGAGACAGCATTAGATCAACAGAGTTTTTGATTTTCTTAATTCTTCCCTGGCGCCATGCCCAGACCGACGGACTCACATAATGAACCGTTTTCACACTCAGCGAGTGTAATTTAGCTTCTATGGTCAAGTTGAAATCGGGGGAATCTATGCCAATAAATACGGCCGGTTTGTTTTCACTGTAACGCTTAACAATGGTCCTGCGGATGCCTAATAATTCTGGCAAACGTTTTAACGGCTCAATAAACCCCATTACTGACAATCGATCCATGTCAAACAAAGATTGAAAGCCCTCTGCCTGCATTTTGGGACCGCCAACACCCTCAAACACAGCATCGGGAAATTGTTCTTTTAACGCCCGTATTAAATCAGCACCAAGCAGATCGCCCGACGCTTCTCCTGCGACGATTGCAAAGACAGGCGATTGACTAACCATAGTCTAGCGAATAATACCGCGAGTAGAACGCTCAAGAGACTGCAACAGCATACTAATCACAACATCGTCACCTAACTCAGCGATCAATTTTAACGCTTCATCCAGCTGCAATCCACGCCGATAAAGGATCTTATAGGCTTTATTAGCTAAGGCTATCTGCTCTATTGAAAAATCGCGGCGTTTAAGACCTTCACGATTTATCGTACGGGGCTCAGCGGGACTACCGAAAGCCGTAACATAAGCTGGGACATCATGATAAACAAACGCAGCCGGACCGATAAAACAATGGGGACCAAGACTTACAAATTGATGAATCAGCGAATAACCGGAGATAATAGCCCAATCGCCAACCTCTACATGTCCCGCTATAGCTGAGTTATTACCCATAATTATATTGGAACCAACCAGACAATCATGGCCAACATGAGCATAGGCCATCAATAAGTTGTTATCACCAATACGTGTTTCGTTTTTATCTTGAATAGTCCCTCGGTGAATCGTCACGCCCTCTCTAATCGTATTGTTATCTCCGATCACTAACCGCGTAGGCTCACCCTTATACTTAAGGTCTGGCGTATCTTCACCAACGGTCGAAAATTGATAAATCTTATTGTTTTTACCTAAGTTTGACGGGCCCTTAATAACTACGTGCGAGGAGATATGACATCCATCACCAATATCCACATCCGGTCCAATAGTCGTCCAAGGGCCTACAGTGACGTTCTTTCCAATCACTGCCGATGAATCAATTATCGCACTAGGGTGAATCACTTAAATTTTTCCCTATCTCTATAGGCGCAAAGTAAAGTCGCCTCACAGGCTACCTCACCATCCACGGTTGCACTCGTCTTGAATCGCCAAATATTTCGCTTTACACCCAGCACTTCTGAAGACAACATCAGCTGATCTCCAGGAACCACGGGGCGCCTAAACCGAACCTTGTCAACACCAGCAAAAAGATAGAGCTTACCGTCATCTGCCGTCGTTCCCGTCGAAGCAAAGCCCAGTATCCCAGATATCTGCGCGAGGGCCTCGATGATCATGACGCCCGGAAATATTGGCGCCCCGGGAAAATGCCCATTAAACACTTCCTCATTCACGGTAATATTTTTATAGCCTACAATACTCTCATTGGGCTCGATCTCGAGCACTCGATCCACCAACAAAAGCGGGTAGCGATGCGGTAACAACGCCATAATTTCATTAATATTCATAAATTTCCGTAGTTTGTATTAACCAATATACACAGATAAAGAGCCTTTATCTGCCATATTCAATGCTATTAGTCTTTCCCAAAAGTTCTAATCTTCGAGTTTTTTTAACCTTCGAGCCATATCATCTAGCTGCCCCATTCGCACAGAATTCTTTCTCCAATCAACGGTTTTCAATACTTGCATCCCGCCTGATGAATAAGAGCCTGACTCAGTAATCGATTTCGTCACCAATGTTCTGGCCGTAAACGTGACGTTATCACATACCGATATATGCCCAACAATAGCCACATACCCGGCTAAAATACAATTACGCCCAACCGAGGCACTACCAGCCAGCCCAGAGTACGCTGCCATAGCCGTATTATCTCCAACCACTGCGTTGTGCGCTATCTGGACGTGATTATCAAGGATCACACCATTTCCAACAAAGGTGTCTCCCAGAGCCCCTCTATCAATCGTTGTGCAGGCCCCCACTTCAACATTATTTCCTATGGTCACCCCGCCTATCTGATATATCTTCTGCCAACCACCTGCTGCCAGCGGGGCAAACCCAAATCCATCAGCGCCGATCACTGAACCACTATGCACTCTGGCATTGTGCCCAATTGTAACATCATGATAAATAGCTACATTTGAGGATATATGAGAGTTTTCGCCTATTTCAGACCGGGCTCCAATAACCGTATTTGCATCGATACGGCAACCCGAAGCAATAACGGCGCGCCCTTCGATCACAACATTAGGCCCAACATACACATTATCAGCCACCTTAGCGGTAACATCCACGATTGCACTGGGATGAACGAACGAATCCCTAGGCTCTGCGCTATCAAACCATGATGAAATCAACGCATACGCTAGATAAGGATCAACCACAACAAGACAATCATGCGCATACCCATCAGCGTTTTTCTCCGAGAGAATAACCGCCGATGCTTGAGAGCCCGAAAGGTATTTTGAATATTTTGTATTCGATAAGAACGAGAGCTGCCCCTCTACAGAATCCTGGAGGGTATTCAGCCCTGTTATTCTTACTTCTGGATCACCACGCAACTCAGCCTTGAGATACGCAGCAATTTCACCAAGAGAATAGTCGCGAGTCATAAAACGCCATTACTGCTGTTGAGTGTTCTGATTCAAACGATCGACCACTTTTGCCGTTAAATTGTTTTCTGGACTAGCAACAATCACAGATTCTGATCTTAGCAACAGCGTTATACCTTCTTCTTTGACAACTTGAGCCAACGCCTCCTGAAACTGAGGAGATAGCTCCTGCATGATTTGCTGCTGTAACTCCTTTTGCTCAGCTTGAATTTTTTGTACTGCAAGATCGTAGTCAGCTTTAGCATAGGACATCTTCTTTTGCTGTGCTGCCACCTGCTCTGCAGACCAAGTCAGGCGCTTAGTTTCAGCCTCTTTACCCATCGATTGCAAGTCAGCGGCTGAGCCTTCAGCTTTGGCTTTAAGAGCGACAAAGTCAGCACTCTCTAGCGAGGTCTTAACGCTATTTTGGGCATAATCAGAAGCAAACATAGCCTGCTGGATATCAATGACCGCTATTTTTGTTTCTGCTGCTACAGCAACCGACGCAAACCCTACCATGCTGACTACCACTAAAACTAACGCTTTCAAATTACTCACAATACTTCTCCAAACATAAGATTAAAATTAAAATTGATTACCCAACGAAAACTGGAATACTTCAGTTTCGTCAAACTCATTTGCATTAAGAGGCTTCGCCACACTAAACGTGATGGGCCCAAAGCCACTCAACCATGTTGCACCTAATCCAACGGAATATCTAAGCTCACCAGCATCAGGGCTAAAACAATTTACCTGAGAACCACCGCATTTGGTATTAAAAATATTGCCTGCATCAACAAAAAACGAGGATTGCACCGACCGCTGGTCCTTTATGAAAGGGAGCGGAAACAGAATTTCAGCGCCAAACTCTATTTGCACATTGCCCCCCGTGGGCCTACCTATAGCATACCTGCCTTCGCAGGGAGGATCTTGCAATACACAGGTAGGCGTGGACCTCGGGCCTAATCTCTGCTTCTCAAAGCCTCGCACTGAACCAAAACCTCCACCATAAAAATTCTTAAAGAAAGGTAACTGACTGGTGCCACCATAACTTTCGCCAAAGCCCATATCTGCTCTTAGTTTTAGCGTCAGAGATCGGGTGAGTCCCATAAGACGCTCACCCTTATAGGTCAGCTTGTAGTACTCCAGACCTGAACCTGGAAGGTAAAGCTCAAGACCAAGCCGTTGAGATGTTCCTCGAGTCGCAAAAATACCCCGGTTTAGTGTCGACTTAGCCCAATTTAAATTAAAGGTAATGGAATCAAAATCTGTACCATTAGCTTCAATAAAGTCATCGATTTCATAGGAAGTTGTGTAGTCTCCTTGTGTCAGAGCTAAGTTTTCATAACCAAAACCAAAACCTATTCGCTGGATTTCTGACACTGGATAACTCCAGTTCACTCGAACCCCGTAGGTATCTTGTGAGAATGGCTGCAGACGAAGCTTACTGTAATCTGTTTCACTCGCATAAATACTATAACCAGCGGCCACGCCATCAGCCGTAAAATATGGCTCGGTATAACTAAAGTTCAACGAGCTTGAATAGGTGCTGCGATTTATACCCACACCAACCTGCTTGCCGCTACCCAGAAAATTATTTTCGCTAAGATTGGCGCCAAGCATTAATCCATAACCTTGCGAATAGCCCAAGTTAGCCCCTACAGATCCTGAAGGTTGCTCTTCAACCGTATACACTACGTCTATTTGATCATTAGTGCCGGCAACAGGCAGATTCTCCACGTTAACTTCTTTAAAAAAGCCTAACCGCTCAAGACGAACTTTAGATAACTCAATCAACGCATTGTTAGCTGAGCCTCCTTCCATCTGGCGCATTTCTCTACGTAATACAGGGTCTGCTGTTTTTGTATTACCTCGAAATTCTATTCTTCGGACATAAGCACGCATACCGGGCTTAACTAAAAAGGTGATCTTCGCTGTCTTTTCTTCCACATCTAGATCGGGAAATCCTTCAACCTCTGCAAAAGTGTATCCTTCATTTCCAAGACGACGAGTAATGTATTCACTTGAGGTAGTCATTAACACTTGCGAAAAAGTTATTCCCTCTTGCATTAATATTAACGCTTTGATGTGATCCTCAGGAATCATCAAATCCCCTGCAAGCTCAATATCACTAACGGTATAAACATCACCCTCATCAATATTAATGGTAATAAAAACTGACTCTTTGTCCGGGCTAATAGAAACTTGGGTGCTAGACACTTCAAACTGCAGATAACCTCTGTCTAAATACCAGGTTTCCAACGTCTCCAAATCGCCTGATAATTTTTCTCGAGAATACTTATCATCGCTGGTTATCCATGACAGCCAGCCTGTTTTATTTTGCTCAAATTGATCGAGTAAGTTTTCCTCAGAAAAGTCTACATTGCCCACAATGTTGATATGTCGGATTTTTGCGACATCACCTTCATCGATATCAATATTCACCGCCACGCGATTTCGCGGCAACTGTTTTACTTCTGTTTTAACCAACGCACCATACCGGCCTTGAGACACATACTGCCGCTGAAGTTCTTGAGTCATTCCCTCTAGTATCACCTGGCGAAAAATCTGCCCCTCAGCTAATCCATTATCACGCAAAGCATCTAAAAGCTGATCAGTTTCAATTGCCTTATTGCCCTCAAGGTTAATCTCGGTAACTGCTGGGCGTTCAACTAGGCCAACGACTAAAATGCCATTCTCCCGGGCAATAATCACATCGGCAAAGTAGCCCGTTCGGAATAAAGAACGTGTCGCCTCACGCACAGAGGCCTCATCGACAATATCCCCGACACTCAAGGGTAATGAAGCAAAAACAGTGCCCGCAGATACCCTTTGAAGACCTTCAATGCGAATATCCGCAACCTGAAACTCATCAGCATGTGATGCGACAGAATGGATCATTAGAGCTAGAAATAAACCTGTTAGCAGTTGCTTCATGAAAATATTCAAACCTAATTGTTAATTATTGTAAGGAAATTCAAAACGTCCGCATCAAATCATTAAATGTGGCAAAGACCATTAAGCCGAAGAGCATCGCAAAACCAGCTTTATAACCTAATAACTGAGTCCGCTCAGATACCGGTGAACCTTTAACCAACTCAAACATCATAAACAATAAATGTCCGCCATCCAAAACAGGAATGGGCAACAAGTTCATTACGCCGAGCATTATACTTAGAATAGCAATGAAGCGAATAAAATTATCAAATCCTAATCGAGCTGACTCACCAGCGACTTTTGCAATACTGATCGGCCCACTAAGATTCTTTGAACTTAAATCTCCAGTGAATAACTTACCAATTGATTTCAAGACAAAAAAACTGGTGCTAATCGTTTCTTCAATGCCGCGAGGAACAGCGGTAAAAACATTGTAGTTTATCGTCCGGACCAGATCCTCGGGATACTCCACTCTCGATGATAACGTGATGCCTAGTTGACCTATCTGCTCCCCAGATCTGGTGACTAATCTAGGTCTAGCGTAAATATCAAGGCGTTGATCTTCAGAACCTACCTTATCACGCTCCACCGTCAACACCACATCTTGCCCCGCACTGTCAGAAACGTTCTGAACAAACTCTTCCACTGCGACTATTGGCATCCCATTAAAAGATATTAATCGATCGCCAGAGCGCAACCCAGCATCAAATCCAGCCCCATCTTGCCCAACATCAGCAACACTTAGTTCTTTCAGAACCAACGGAGGCGTCAACCCCAAATCCCGAAGGACAGAGGGCTCTTCCACATCTGTTAACCAATCCTCAACAGAGATTCCTAGGTCATAGCGAATATCTGAATCAGGATAAACTACGGTAAACGGGATACTCCCACTATGACCAATATAATCAAATAACCTGCGCGACAATTCAGTCCATGAATTAACCGATCGTCCGCCAACAGCAACAATCTCCATATCCCGTTCAAAACCAGCCTGCTCAGCCGTGGAGGCTATCTTCACGTCCCCTAAAACAGGAGCCAAACCTCGCTCTCCACCCAGAAACATAAACCAAAAAATGACACTTGCTAGCAAAAAGTTAGCCAACGGGCCTGCCGCAACGATCGCCATCCGCTGCCAAAGGCTTTTCGAGGGAAACGAATAAGGTAAATCTTCGGGCAAAACGTCGCCAGAGCGCTCATCAAGCATCCTAACGTATCCGCCAAGAGGCAGAGCTGCAAGAATAAACTCAGTACCGTGCTTGTCTTGCCACTTAAACAAAGCAGGTCCAAAACCAATGGAGAACTGCTCAACACGAACCCCGCAACGCCGTGCCACCCAAAAATGACCAAATTCATGGAAAGTAACTAAGACCCCAAGGGCCAAAAATGTATAAAAAATAGTGACCAAAATATCCATGGTTTAGCGCTCTATTTCTAAAATATAGGACGTAGCATAACTGCGCGCCCTGCGATCAGACTCTTGGACTGCAGTAAGTGATTCTGGTTCATTAAATATAGACCCAGAAAGCGTTTCTTTTACGACATCTGCGATTTGGGTGAAACCAATTCGCCTGTCAAGGAATGCTTGAACGGCAATCTCATTAGATGCATTGAGTACTGCTGGCGCATCCTTCCCCGTCCGAGCCGCTTCAGATGCTAACGTAAGACAAGGAAAGCTGTCTAGATCTGGTCTGGTGAAATCCAATCGCGCAATATCAAACAGATCTAATTCAGCCACTCCAGAAGCGATACGCTCAGGCCAGGCTAATGCATGAGCAATAGGAGTACGCATATCAGGATTGCCAAGCTGAGCAATCACCGAGCCGTCTGCATATTGAACTAGCGAATGAACGATACTCTGAGGATGCACTATGACCTCAATCTGATCTGGGGTTGCGTCAAACAACCAGCAAGCCTCGATTAACTCCAGCCCCTTATTCATGAGTGTGGCCGAATCCACCGATATCTTGTGGCCCATACTCCAATTCGGGTGGGCAACAGCCTGCTCCACCGTTACATCAAGCATCTGCTCTGTGGTTAAACCTCTAAATGGCCCGCCAGATGCAGATAACAGAAGCCTTAAGACCCCAGATCCGGAGAGACCTCTTGACGTTGGAGGCAAGCACTGAAAAATTGCATTGTGCTCGCTATCTACGGGCAATAACAAAGCTCCGGAAGCTTTTACCGCCTCCATGAAAAGACCACCCGCCATCACAAGTGCTTCTTTATTAGCCAGCAGAATTTTTTTACCCGCATGTACCGCTGAGAGTGTTGGCACTAGACCAGCTGCACCAACAATAGCCGCCATGACAATATCAACATCACCATGGCTGGATACTTCGCTCAAGGCTTCAATACCGCAAAGTACTTCAGTCTCTGCACCTGCGCTCTTAAGCTTGGCTCTAAGAATACTAGCGGACTGAGGATCTATGACAACCGCGTATCTCGCACTATGCTGTATACACTGCTCCGCAAGGAGGTCAATTTTTTGATTTCCTGTTAAGGCAAAAATGCAATATTTATCGGGATGCTGGGAGATGACATCGAGCGTACTAACACCAATAGACCCGGTTGCACCAAGAACAGTTATTTGTTGCCGCATCAGAATGTATGCGTAAAGGGTAAAATTAAACCAAACATAGGTAGCGCGGCCATAACTCCGTCAATACGATCAAGTACACCACCGTGGCCAGGTAATAGCCGACCACTGTCTTTGACGCCACTATGCCGTTTGATCATGCTCTCAAATAAATCACCAAGTACTGAATAAAGCGCCACAGGGATAACAAGTAGCGAAAGGCCTAATACAGTCACGTGATCAGACAAATACCAAACCAGCGAACCGACCAACACGCCCTCCAGCAGTAAACCGCCTACAAATCCTTCCCACGTTTTTCCTGGGCTAATTATCGGCGCCAACTTATGCTTGCCAAAATATTTCCCAGCGAAAAAACCACCGACATCTGCTAAGACTATGATGACAATAGCTAGTAGCAACAGCCATTGTCCAGACTGATAATTTAGAATTGTCACAATGGCAATCCAGGTGAAGCCTAAAAGCATAAGACCCAACAAACCCAGAATAGGACGTGCAGACCATAGAATAGCGCTAGATGGGTAACCCTGAATCCAAAGAAAAATAAAAGCCCAGACACCAACGGCCACAAGCAATAATTGCTGAGCTCTTTGAGGGGCAAACGTATCAGGAAGCCCGAGCCAGAGCGAAGCCGCAAAAAGAGTCATGACAATAAGCAGTAAATAACCGATTCTAGCTATTACTGAGCGTATTTTCACCAACCTACTCCACTCCCATCCAGCGATCAGGACCAGTGGCACTGTCGCAATGGAAAACAGCATTGGAGGCATGAGAAAGAGCGCAGGCAAAAAAATCGCTATCATGCATAGTGCTGTGATGATTCGTAATCTAAGCATTAGACTGCTCTACATAATTAACACTGTGATCTGCCAAAAAGGTCTTTCCTTAGGCCAAAACGTTACTACGAGAATCAGTGAGGAGATCAGATCTCCATCAAATCCCTCTCTTTAATGACCAACGCTTCGTCAACACGGGCAATAAATCGATCAGTTATTTTCTGAACATCGTCATGAGCTTTTCGCTCTTCATCTTCACTGATATCTTTCTCTTTCAAAAGATCTTTGACATCGGTCAGGATATCACGACGAATGTTTCTAATTGAAATTCTAGAGTTCTCAGCTTCAGCTTTTGCTTGCTTCCCATAGGTCCTACGCGTTTCTTCAGTCAATGCTGGCAGTGGAAGCCGAATTACTGAACCCGCAGTGGAAGGATTAAGCCCCAAATCAGATTTCATGATGGCTTTTTCAATCTCAGGAACCAAAAACTTCTCCCAAGGAGTGACCGATAAGGTTCGTGAATCTTCAACAACAATAGATGCAGCCTGTGAAAGAGGGGTATCTACACCGTAATAATCAACGGAAATGCCATTCAATAGGCTCGAATGGGCACGACCGGTGCGGATTTTATTAAACGCATTGCCCAGAGCATCAATTGATTTGGACATTCGCTGTTCAGCATCTATTTTTAATTCATTTATCATAGTCTATCCCCTTAACTCTCTTCTATCAGAGTGCCCTCATCGCCGCCAACCACCAAATTAAGCAAGGCGCCCTGCTTTGACATCCGAAAAACCCTCAGTGGCATATTATGCTCTCGGCAGAGGCAAATAGCAGTAAGGTCCATCACACCAAGCTTTTTATCCAACACCTGATCATAGGTCAGGTGAGTATATAATTCTGCATCGGCATTTAACATTGGATCCGCATTATAGACCCCGTCAACCTTAGTCGCTTTCAAAACAACATCAGCATCGATTTCTATACCTCTAAGACAGGCAGCTGAATCAGTAGTAAAAAATGGATTGCCAGTACCTGCCGCAAAGATAACAACATCGCCATCTTTTAAGTAACGAATCGCACGACGACGATCATAGTGTTCGACGACACCGCTCATCGGAATGGCTGACATTACATGAGAGGAAATATTGGTCCGTTCAAGAGCATCACGCATCGCTAGAGCATTCATGACCGTCGCAAGCATGCCCATGTGATCACCAGTGACCCGATCCATACCTGCAGCATTAAGTGCCGCACCACGGAAAAGATTACCACCACCTATCACCAAACCGACTTGAACGCCTATGCCTACTAGCTGGCCTATTTCTAAAGCCATACGATCAAGGACTTTAGGGTCAATCCCAAAGCCCTCACTACCCATAAGTTCTTCACCACTCAACTTAAGAAGAATACGCTTATACTTTTTCTCTTTGACGGATAGTGGCATAACAACTCCTAATTTTGACGGCTAACTGGCACCTTTAACTTGAGCGGCAACTTCAGTCGCAAAATCAACTTGCGCAACCTCTATGCCCTCACCTACTTCAAATCGAACAAATGACAGCACCTCAGCTCCGGCCTCTTTGACTAGTTTCCCTACAGTAACATCAGGGTCTTTGACAAATGACTGATCTACCAGGCTGCTCTCTTTTAAGAACTTACTCACTCGGCCAATAATCATTTTTTCGATGATTTCTTCTGGCTTACCGCTCTCGCGTGCTTGCGCTGCAAATATTTCCTTCTCAGCTGCAACCACTTCTGCTGGCATTTGATCAGAGCTTACCACCGCTGGATTAACGGCCGCAACGTGCATGGCAACATCTCTTGCAAGTTCCTCAGAGCCACCGCTTAGACCAACCAAAACCGCAATTCTATTATTGCTATGGACATAGCCTCCTACTACCGGGGCTTCGACACTCCCTGCTCGACGTGGAGATATATTTTCGCCAGTTTTTTGTACCAAAGCCTCACGCGCTGACTCTAATTCGCCAGCCATTATTGCGGCCATGTCTGTTTTTTTATTGACAAATGCCGACTCCAAAACAGTCGCCACAAATCCTTGAAATCCTTCATCTTTCGTCACGAAATCAGTTTCGCTATTCACCTCTACAACAACCCCGTATCCAGCCTCTACCTTTACAGATACAAGTCCGTCAGCAGCAGTCCGTCCCGCTTTCTTAGCGGCCTTCATACCACTGGATTTACGAAGTTCTTCAATTGCTTTGTCGATATCCGCACCCGCCTCAGCAAGCGCCCTCTTGCATTCCATCATGCCCAAACCAGTTCGCTCTCGAAGTTCCTTCACCAAAGAAGCTGTTACCTGTGCCATGCCAATCCTCTCTAAATCATAATTTCAGTTAAAATAAAGGGGGCTAGAACCCCCTTTATTTATTACACAATGTTTTGTAGTTTACTCTGCAGCAGTATCAACAGGAGCCTCTTTCGCAACAACTTCCTCAGCTACAGGTTCTGCCTTAGCAACAACTTCCTCAGCTACAGGTTCTGCCTTAGCAACAACTTCCTCAGTTACAGGCGCTGCCTCAGCAGTAACAACTTCTTCTGCCGCTGGAGCTTCAACCGCAGGGGCTTCAACATCTGCAACTTCGACGAATTCATCCTTACTAGTTATAGCTGAAGCCTGATCTTTACCTTCTAGAATAGAATCAGCTATCGACGCAGCATAAAGTTTTATCGCCCGAATAGAATCATCGTTGCCCGGAATAATATAATCGACGCCATCTGGATTGCTATTTGTGTCAACGATGCCAACAACCGGGATGCCCAGTTTGTTAGCTTCATTAATGGCAATACGCTCGTGGTCAACGTCAACAACAAACAGGATATCTGGCAACCCGTTCATATCCTTAATACCACCGATAGAATTTTCAAGTTTGTCTTTCATTCGAGTCCGCATCAACACTTCTTTCTTGTTGAGCTTGTCAAAAGTACCATCGCTTTCCTGAGTTTCTAGCTCTCTAAAACGCCGGATAGAAGCCCTAATGGTTTTGTAGTTAGTCAACATTCCACCAAGCCAGCGGTGGCTAACATAAGGCATGCCAGAACGCTCGGCTTGCTCTTTAATGATTTTTTGAGCTGCTCGTTTAGTGCCGACGAAAAGTATCTGATTACCTTTAGCCGCTTCAATGCGCAAAATTTCCAAGGCTTCGTTAAAAGCAGGAACTGTGTGCTCGAGGTTAATAACATGAACTTTGTTACGAGAGCCAAAGATAAACTGACTCATTTTAGGATTCCAGAAGCGAGTTTGGTGACCAAAATGAACACCAGCCTGCAACATATCGCGCATACTAACAATAGACATAAATTTTCCTTTTAGGGGTTAAGCCTCCACATCCCCCAATAATCAACCAATCAAGTCATATTTCGACCTAAAAGGCACCCAGACTATTGTGTCGGAATGTGTGTGTCGTTTAGTTTAAAAAAAACGCTGTAGGAACATTCCCACAACGGCGCGCTTTATACCATAACAAGACAGTCAATTAAAGAAAAATACTGACAAACTTTAGTGCCAGTCTGCCGTCCCTTATCGTTACGCCTGTCAGATCGGCTGTTTCTGCAGGAAAAGTTTATCCAACACTCCCCCTGAGCAAATTTGATGCGTACAATAGACAGGTTATCTTATCTCTGTGGACCGATCATGACTGTAAAAATAAGAAGCGCAGAACAATTGGCCAAAATGCGCATTGCCGGCCGTCTTGCTGCTGAGGTTCTTGAACTCATAGAGCCTTTTGTAGTGCCGGGAGTGACGACTGAAGCCCTCGATAAAATCTGTCATGACCACATCGTGCAGGTTCAAAATGCCATCCCAGCTTGCCTTGGATACAACGGGTTCCCTAAGTCCATATGCACGTCCATCAACCAAGTCATCTGCCACGGCATACCCTCTGACAAAAAGGTGCTTAAAAATGGTGACATTATTAACATTGATGTTACCGTCATCAAAGATGGTTGGTTTGGCGATACCAGTAAAATGTATTGTGTGGGCCAGGTGGCACCTCATGCGCAGCGACTGATTAAGATAAGTCAGGAATGTCTATACATGGCGATGGATATCGTTCGTCCTGGAATTCGTCTTGGCGACATTGGACACATTATTCAAACTCATGCAGAGAAAAATTATTACTCCGTGGTTCGAGACTACTGTGGTCATGGTATTGGCGACATATTTCATGAAGAGCCACAAGTGCTTCATTACGGTAAACCCGGAACTGGTCTCGAGCTTCAAGAAGGAATGACCTTTACCATTGAACCGATGATCAATGCGGGCAAATATGCCGGTAAGTTAAAGTCAGATGGCTGGACAGTTGAAACCCGAGATGGACGACTCTCGTCCCAGTGGGAGCACACCATGGCTGTAACCGCGAACGGCTGTGAGATTTTCACTGCTCGGCAGGAAGAATCATTTTAACCCAGGGACCCCTATAGTGCTGTTCAAGCCTTCAGAACCAAAAAGCTCGCCCAAAAAAGCGCTCTTAAATGCACCCCTGTTCTTTGACCAAAAACGATTTCTTCTTGATCTGGACGCGGGTGATCCGATCGTTGTTTTTCGCAATGCGTTAAGCGCGGCCAGGGCCCATTTCAACAACCGGTTTCACGAAGGTGAAGACGTTCATACTCTGGTCAATGAAACCGCTCGGTTTGCCGACCTAATATTACGGCTCGCCTGGGAACGATACGAATGGGACAACGATATCAGTTTAATTGCCGTTGGCGGCTACGGCAGAGGGGAACTCCACCCCTTCTCTGACATCGACTTACTCATTTTAATGCGCCGTGATCGAGGGAAAAGATACCAACAAAGTATCGAGCAATTTCTGACTTTTTTGTGGGACATAAAGCTTGTCATTGGTCATAGCGTACGGTCTCTATCTCAATGCGTAGATGAAGCAAAAGCAGATATCACTATCGCGACCAATCTTATGGAAACTCGCTTATTGTGCGGCAATGGCAAACTACTCCAAAGCATGCTTAAAAAAACAGGGCCCGATAGGATTTGGGCATCGTCTAAATTCTACAGCGGAAAGGTTGAAGAGCAACGAGCCCGACATCAAAAACATGATGATACTGAATATAATCTTGAACCCAATATAAAAGAAGCTCCCGGAGGCTTGCGCGACATCCAGCTAATCAACTGGACAGCTAAACGTCACTTTCAAGTTGATCGCAGATCACACTTAGTGGGAAAAGGTTTTCTTTCTGAGGAGGAATACAGAACACTGCGCCGAGACGAAGAGTTTTTGTGGAAGGTCCGTTATGGCTTGCATCTTATTGCCGGTCGCGCAGAAGAGCGGCTTCTTTTTGATTACCAGCGCAAACTTTCAGAAATGTTCGGTTATACCGATAGTGATGGCAGACTCGGCGTTGAAAAATTCATGCAACGTTATTATCAGGTTGTAATTTCAATTCGTGAACTGACAGATGTATTGCTTCAACACCTCGATGAGGCAATATACCGAAAAGGTAAAACAAAGTCTGTTGTCGAAATCAATGATCGATTTCTCATTCGTGATAATTATCTAGACACCATTGATGCCTTCGTTTTTGTCAGATATCCGTCGGCTTTATTGGAGCTGTTTGTCATTCTAGGAGAGAACGATAGTATTCTTGGAATAAGAGCAACGGCGATCAGGCAAATCAGGCTGCATCGGAATTTAATTGATGACGAGTTCAGAAACAGCGCAAAAAACAAAGAACTCTTTATGCGTCTACTAAAAGTTCCGTTTAAACTCTCGGAACAACTCCAACGGATGAATCGTTACGGTATTCTGGGCAAATATCTCCCTGAATTTGGCAAGATAGTTGGTCAAACCCAGCATGATTTATTTCATATATATCCAGTGGACGTGCACACTCTTCAGGTGGTGAGGAATTTACGTCGATTTGTGCGGCCAGAAATGACGAAACTATTTCCAATCGCTTCACATATCTATAAAAATTTAGGTAAACCTGAATTAATTATCATTGCTGCCTTGTATCATGATATAGCCAAAGGCCGAGGTGGTGACCACTCAAAACTAGGTGCCGCTGATGTCATTGCATTTGGCCTAAGTCATGGCCTGCAACCAGAAGAAATTGATCTTTTAAAGTGGTTGGTGGAAAGCCACCTTTTGATGTCTACGGTGTCTCAACGAGAAGATACGTCCGATCCCGATGTGATCTACAGATTCGCCTCTCTGGTTGGTGATTTAATGCATCTTGAGCATTTGTATTTACTCACCGTCGCCGACATTAACGCCACTAATCCAAGGTTATGGACCGACTGGAAAGGTTCACTGATGCATAACCTTTACTTTGAAACTAAACGAGCATTGCAAACTGGTCTTGGATCTCCTGAAAAACGCTCGACTTGGGTAACTTCAGCAAAAAGAGCCGCCCTTGAACGATTAGAGGGTATGGATGTCACTCAATCGCAAGCTAAGGAGGTCTGGCATGATGTTGATGACGAGTTCTTTCTGCGGGAGCGTGCGTCAGATATTGCCGCCTTTACAGCTGCTATTATTGCTAATAAAGATCCTGATGAGCCATTAGTCCTATTACGCGATGTGGGAGTAGAGATACCTATCGCCACCCAAATCTTTGTTTACGCCCGAGACCTAGAGCAAATCTTTTCAGTGATCGCAACAATTCTTGAACAACTTCAACTCACCATTCAAGACGCACGACTTCAAACTAACAGTCACAATCAAGCTTTTGATGTATTTTACGTATTGGACGATGAAGACCGGCCCGTAGGGCAAAATACCGAACTTTGTGAGAAGATTATCAAAGCATTGAAAAAAGGCATTAAGAATCCTAAAAATGTGAACCCTCCTGTTCGGCGGCGAACATCTCGCCAACTAAAACAGCTGACCATGAAGACCACAACTTCACTGCAAAATGATCCTGAGACCAACACCACAGTACTCGAAGTTATAACGCCTGATCGCCCGGGACTACTTGCTCATTTGGGTCGTATATTCCTGCGCTACGAGCTAAATCTATGCAACGCTAAGATTGCGACCCTAGGAGAGCGAGTTGAAGATGTGTTTTATCTCACTGACCGAAACAATCTCCCACTCACTGACCCCGACTTTAATCTGATAATCCAACAAACTATCTGCGAAGAACTTGATCAACGAAATAGAGAAGAGACCTATGGCGCTTAGTTGTAGCAACCAGAAAGATGGTAGTAGCCAATGAATGCTAATCTTGGACTATTGCAGGCCTATCCTTTTCAGCGCCTAAATGAACTCAAAGCAGGCATTACTCCGCCAGCACATCTAACTCACATTTCACTCTCTATTGGTGAACCGAGACATCCTGCCCCTGAATTTGTCAAACAGGCTTTAACGGAATCAATTGATAAATTATCTCACTACCCCTCGACTCGAGGCTCAATTGAACTTAGAACATCAATAAGTCAGTGGCTAGAACAACGATTTCATCTAAGTAAAGATAGCCTAGATCCAGAATCTCACGTTTTGCCGGTCTGCGGCACACGCGAAGCAATCTTCGCCTTCACTCAAGCAGTCGTAAGTCCAAATGAAGGCCCGGCTAAACCCGTGGTGATTACACCAAATCCGTTTTATCAAATTTATGAAGGTTCAGCCATTCTGGCCGGGGCAGAGCCTTACCTCTTAGACTGCAATGCTGACAATGGATTTATCCCGGACCTAGATACCGTGCCACAAGCGATATGGGAACGCTGCCAGCTATTACAACTATGCTCTCCAGGAAATCCGACGGGCGCAGTAATGACGATCGCACAAATGCAGCACGCAGTGCATCTGGCAGATCAATATGACTTCGTCATTGCTAGTGATGAATGTTACTCGGACATTTATCTTGACGAGAGTAAACCCCCGCCAGGCTTACTTGAGGCTTGCAAAGCAATGGATCGTCACGACTATGATCGTTGTGTGGTTTTCCATAGTCTTTCAAAACGCTCAAATCTACCAGGCCTAAGATCAGGTTTCGTTGCTGGAGATAAAGCCATTTTGAGCCAATTTCTTAACTATAGAACTTACCACGGTTGCAGTATGTCTTTACCTGTACAAATTGCCTCCACAGCAGCGTGGAAAGACGAGACTCATACCATCGAAAACAGAACCCTTTACCGCGAAAAATTTTTAGCAGTTACAGACATCTTGAGGGGCTGCATGACGTTCCCAGAACCTCAAGCCAGCTTTTACCTTTGGGCAGAGACTCCAATTGATGATCAACAGTTTGCCAAACAGCTCTATTCCCAGCAAAACGTAACCTTACTACCAGGTCAATTTCTATCCCGGCCAACCCCTAACGCAAATCCAGGATTAAATCGTGTTCGAATAGCTTTGGTGGCTGAAATTGCAGAGTGCATAGAGGCAGCTCATCGCATAAAAGAATTTATTATCTCTATCGACAGTGCACGAGGTACTTAGCATGCTAAAAAAAGCACGTGCGGAGTTCATTTTTGAGCGGTTGACTGAGCTCTACCCTGAGACACCGACTCCACTGACGCACAAAGACAACTTCACGCTTTTAGTGGCCGTATTATTAAGTGCGCAATGTACTGACGAACGGGTTAACAAGGTCACTCCAGCATTGTTTGCAGAGGCAGATAACCCCTTTGACATGCAAAAAGTGCCTTTAGATACTATATATAACATAGTACGTCCCTGCGGTCTTGCCCCGCAAAAATCCAAAGCGATTTCAGGTTTATCTAAAATATTAGTCGCCCAACACAATGGTCAAGTGCCTGAAGATATCAATATTTTGGAAACTTTACCGGGTGTTGGCCACAAGACAGCCAGCGTAGTCATGTCTCAAGGTTTCGGTCATCCTGCCTTTCCCGTGGATACCCATATTCACCGCCTGGCCCAACGCTGGGGACTGACCAAAGGCAAAAATGTAACGCAAACTGAGCGTGATTTAAAAAGACTCTTCAAGCGAGAACACTGGAATAGCCTGCACTTACAAATCATTTTCTATGGCCGAGAGTTCTGCTCGGCCCGAGGCTGTGACGGCACAACCTGTGATATCTGTACCACCTGCTACCCCAATCGCAAAAATCCGTTCGTCGCAAAGAAACCTTAATGAATCAAAGGTTTTCAAAACTATATTTGGTATCATGACCCCATACTTGTCGAGAGTCATTTAACCTGTGATCATCCTTTTTGGCATCAAGAACTGCGATACCGTGAAAAAAGCTCGCCTATGGCTGTCTGAGCATAATGTCGAACATCGCTTCCATGATGTTCGAACTGACGGGCTCAAGTTTGAGGAAATCGAAGAGTGGATAGCAAAAACAGATTGGGAGATTATTCTAAATCGGCGCGGAACAACGTGGCGAAAATTAGATCCTAGCACTCAGGAAAATGTCACTAGAAGTAATATAGCTGAGCTTTTGCTAGCGAACCCTGCAATGATAAAGCGTCCCATATTGGATGTTAACGGCGTTATTAGCGTTGGTTTTAAGCCCGATCTCTATCATTCAATATTTAATTAAATCAAATAAAATTAAGAGCAACCTCATGAGTAGTCTTTATAGTTTTGGCATTGGCATCGGCACTAAGAACAGGCGCGGAGAGTGGTTAGAGGTTTTTTACCCCACCCCGCTGTTAAACCCGCCTAAAGAACTAGTCAGTGTCATCACCTCAAGTTTAGGTGCAAACTCAGGTGATATCGAACCCACCACTGACCAACTTTCAGCACTTCACTCTGCACTTAACCACAACGGATATTCTGAGCTTGCCTCGTCTATCAATGCATTGATTGAGTCTAGTCGCCCAGTGTCTGCGACCTTATTAACCGCCGATATCCCACCCACTTCAGTGCCACAGGGTTACCTGAAGTTGCATCTACTCTCCCATCGCTTGGTAAAACCTCACGAAACTGAGCTCGCAGGTATTTTTGGGGTGTTAAAAAATGTCGCTTGGACCAGCGCGGGAGCCATCGACGTGGAAGAACTTCCTGATAGATTATTACAAGCTAGAGTCGATGGGCAGCCATTGACCGTCGACTCGGTGGACAAGTTCCCTAAGATGGTTGACTACGTTGTTCCTAGTGGTATACGCATTGCAGACACAAGGCGCGTGCGACTAGGCGCCTATGTCGGCGAGGGGACTACAGTGATGCACGAAGGATTCATCAACTTTAACGCTGGCACAGAGGGGCCAAACATGATTGAAGGGCGTGTCTCTGCTGGCGTTTTTTGTGGCGCTGGCTCAGATGTTGGCGGCGGGGCTTCAATCATGGGCACCCTATCTGGTGGAGGCAGTATGGTCATTGCCCTTGGCGAGAAATGTCTACTAGGTGCTAATTCAGGAGCGGGCATTTCCCTCGGAGATCGCTGCACTATTGAAGCCGGGCTTTACATTACGGCTGGCACAATAGTGACCCTGTTGGACGATCAAAATAAGCCCAGCGGTAAAGCCAAGGCTAGAGAGCTTTCAGGGCATAGCGACTTACTGTTTCGACGAAATTCAATATCGGGCGCGGTTGAATGTCTGACTAATCAGAGCGCTGTTGAGCTAAACGAAGCTCTGCACTCATCTAATTAATAGGCATTGACGAGTTTAGGCGCCTAAAAGGCTCTGGCCGCAGACTCTAACAACGTTGCCATTAATACCCGCGGCCTGAGGGCTAACAAAAAAACCAATAACTTCAGCCACATCGATCGGCAATCCCCCCTGCCCAAGTGATGACAATCTACGACCCATCTGTCGCGTCAAAAAGGGTATCGCTGCGGTCATCTGAGTTTCAATGAAGCCGGGTGCTACAGCATTAATGGTAATGCCTCTGGCGGCGCAGGAATCGGCTAGCGTCTCAACCATGCCTATTACCGCTGATTTAGAAAAAGCATAATTAGTTTGTCCAACGTTACCGGCAATACCACTAATAGAGGCAACACCTATAATTTTGCCACCATTATCTAAAAGGTCCGTATCTAAAAGTGCACTATTGATCCGCTGCACGCTGCCCAAATTAACTTGCATCAGCATATTCCACTGATGGTCACTCATGCGCGACAACATTTTATCTCGTGTTATGCCCGCATTATGGATAATAGCGTGCAGCTCTCCACCCTTCGTTAAACAGTAGTCGCGCAGATGCACCGCTGCTCCATGGTCAGTAATATCCAAAGGTAATGCCATCCCACCTAGACTGCTCATGACTGATATTAGGTCCACTTCTGACTGAGGCACATCCACGCCGATAACCATAGCACCATCCCTTGATAAGACCTTAGCTATAGCGAGCCCTATACCTCTGGCAGCACCCGTCACTACTACTGTCTTCCCCACTAATGGCCGTTGCCAATCCGCAGCCATAGAAGCTACTGGGCTAGCTGCAGTCAAGATCTGTGCATTCAAAAAGGCTGACCCCGCTGAGAGGAGGAAGCGAAGCGGAGCCTGCAGCGAGACCTCACCACCCTTATCTACTAGAATGAGATTCGCTGTCGCACCATTTCGACCAATTTCTTTGGCTAAAGATTTGATAAACCCATGTAATCCTCGTTGCACCGTGCCCTGCTCAACATCATTCGTGGCACTGGACTTTAAGCCAACAACAATGACGCGTCCATTGGGGGCCAGTGCTTTTAAACTTTGCTGAAAAAAAGTATGGAGCTGACTACTTTGTTCGGCACTAGCGATACCCGAGGCGTCATAAATTAGATGCCCCTTAACGCCCATAGGAGTGCCACCGACGATTAGTTTATTTTCTTTAAGGCATTGTCCAATGGCATCCTCAAAAGCGGCGCCATGACTATTCCCCCACAGCACTTGGCCACTCAATTTATGAGGCTCTTTTGGGTCTTCTCGCACCAGAGTCACAGGCTCGGGTAACCCCATGGCCGAAAATAGTTTTTTACCTAAGTTTGAATTAGCTAATTCTAAATACGTGTCTGACACTCTGCGTTATCCTGTTTAAATGCGATAAACGACATTTTACTCTCCGGCCCTAAAATAAGATTGACCTAAATGACAATTTGAGCATTACTGAAGTCATTGGCTTCAAGCCTCAAATAACCTATCCTTAAGTCTTAACCAAATTAAAATCACTGGACAAAAATGATGCCCGAGATTCGTAAAGTAGCCATTGTCGGCGGAAGTAGGATTCCATTTGTGCGCAGCAATACCGACTACAGTCATGCCAGTAATATGGATATGCTAACAGCCGCCCTGCAGGGATTAGTGCAACGTTTCGATCTAGACGGCGAACGATTAGGTGAGGTAGTCGCCGGCGCAGTGATGAAACACTCACGTGATTTCAACTTGGCTCGCGAGGCGACTCTAGATTCGGGGCTATCTCTGCAAACACCGGCCTATGATATTCAGCAGGCTTGTGGGACAGGCTTGGAAGCCGCTATATTGGTCGCAAACAAGATTGCGTTGGGACAAATAAATTCTGGCATTGCCGGTGGAACAGATACCGCCAGCGATGCGCCAATTGCGCTGAATGAAAAATATCGCCACATGATTTTGAGCCTGAACCGCGCCAAAACCTTGGGACAGCGACTAAAACTTTTTGCCAGTATTCGGCCTGGTTTTATGATGCCCTTGCTTCCAGCTAATGCTGAACCCCGCACTGGTCTATCCATGGGTCAACACTGTGAACTAATGGTTAAACAGTGGGGCATTAGCCGTGAAGATCAAGATCAGCTGACATTCAACAGTCATCAAAATCTTATCGCCGCATACGACCGGGGCTTCTTTGCCGATCTTGTCAGGCCCTTTTGTGGCGTTGAACGCGACGGCATAATGCGCAACACTCCTCTTGAAAAGCTAGCGGCACTAAAGCCGGCCTACGATCGCGAAAATGGCACCTTAACTGCAGCCAACTCCACCACACTAACTGATGGTGCCGCCGCGGTGCTCCTTGCTAGCGAAGACTGGGCAAAAGAACGTAATCTCCCTATACAGGCTTACCTAACCCACAGTGAGGTAGCTGCCGTAGATTTTTACAGTCAAGGGGAAAAGAGCGAAGGCTTGCTGATGGCACCCGCCTATGCTGTGCCACGTTTGCTGGCAAGGGCTGGCCTAATGTTACAAGACTTTGATTTCTATGAAATTCATGAAGCATTTGCCGCTCAAGCACTATGCACGATGAAGGCATGGGAGGATCCAGACTTTTGTAAAAACAAACTTGGCTTAGACAACCCTTTGGGTAGTATTGATAGAACAAAGCTCAATGTTAATGGTTCTAGCGTTGCCACCGGGCATCCCTTTGCCGCAACGGGCCCTAGAATAATTGCAACACTCGCAAAGTTGTTGGAGCAAAAAGGATCTGGGCGAGGCCTTATTTCTATCTGTGCCGCGGGTGGTCAGGGTGTCACAGCTATAATTGAGAGGTAGATAACAATCCCCAAAAAGTTACGCTTAATGGGTTTCTGCAATCACTTTGGCCCCCAGCTCAATAATAGCGCCTGCCGGTAAAGAGAGGCCCTAGTACAGAAGGATTGAAGTTCTAGCGTCACCTCTTCCTCCCGGGACTTTATAGCATCTGTTCAAGTCATTTTTTCTAGTCTAAAGCACCAAACTAAAAGTTTTAATTTCATTTAAGCATAAAATCAAAGATTGAAGTGCTATCGTCACGTATCCCTTACAAGGCGTTATATAACTGGTTTAAGTCACCTTTTTGAGCCTAAAGCAAAACCCAGCGCCTTTTATTGCGTATTAGCATAGAATTAGCATAGAATGTGTGCCGGAAGTCTAAATTTGGGCTTGAATAGTAAAAAATTATACCGGTAACAAAATGAAATCACAGTTTACTGGCGCTCCGGCGAATACCCCCAGCGAACGAGCGAAAAAAACTCAAGTCAGGACTGAATTAGCTCGAGCTAAAATGGTGGCTGCAGCAACACCTATGTTCTCTCAGAATGGTTATGATGCTACCTCTGTGCGTGAGATAGAAGTTGCAGCTGACGTCAAGCGTGGCATGCTAGTTTATCACTTTGGAACTAAAGAACAGTTTTGGAAAGCCGTCGCCGATAATATCTTTAATCTCATTGCAGACCAGCGAAAAGCCCGAGTTTCTGTCCTACCAGACATGGCAGAGCGAGAAGGTATCGCGATGATAATCCGTTTTCATGTCCGGGCTTCAGCCCAACATCCCGAAATAAGTCGGCTATTGGCACAAGAAGCGCGTCAACAATCATGGCGCATTGAATATCTGGTGCAAACACATATAAAGCCCGGCAGCGAATATATGAAACAATATGTTTCCAAAGCTCTCAGTCTTACAGAGAGAGAATTCGCTCATTGGTATTACATTATGGTCAGTGCTTGTGCAACGATCTTTTCATTTGAACCAGAGTGCAACTTGCTATTTGGATTTGAGAGCCTAGAGGACACTGTCATAGAAACCCATGGCAATATGCTCGTGGACATGTTGTTAGGGCCTTCCCCTCACTAAACCGTTCTATTAAAATCTTCACCCTAATAAACAGCTAAATAGCTAAATAGCTCTATACAGCTTAGTCAAAATCAAAAAACATCAATAATCGTCTTATTACATAGATTTATTCTTTGTATCAAGACCCATAAAGTGTAAGAATTTCAGCTGACAACCCAATAACGAATCAAATAAGAGTAGAACCTATGAGACAAGTCACACTTGCCAGTCCAGGAGGACTGAATAACCTGAAATTGGCCGAAGTTGAAAAGCCAACACCAAAATCTGATCAAGTTGTTGTTAAGGTTGCTGCGAGTAGTCTAAATTATCACGATTTACTGGTCGCCTTAGGTCGAATTCCGACAGAGGATGGGCGTATTGTGTTGTCAGACTGTGCTGGAGAAATTGTTGCTGTGGGTGACGCGGTGACCCGATGGAAAGTCGGTGATACGGTAATGAGCTGCTGTTACCCACACTGGGTAGAGGGACCGCCGCAGTATCAACTACTCAGCTTTATCGGTGACAATGAAGATGGTTACTCAACCGAATATATGGCGATCTCCGAGAAATCTATTACTCACACACCCAAGGGCTGGACAATGGCTGAAGCGGCTACCCTACCCTGTGCCGGTCTTACGGCCTGGCGTGCGTTAGTCGAGCTAGGAAACCTTCAAGCAGGCGAGACCGTCTTAGTACAGGGTACCGGTGGCGTCTCTATTTTTGCGCTGCAATTAGCCAAATCTATGGGAGCCAAAGTCATAGCAACCTCATCTTCTGATGAAAAACTTAAAAGACTGCAAGATTTAGGTGCTGACGAGGTAATTAACTATAAAGATGAGCCGCAATGGGGCAAAGCAGTTCTAGCCAAAACAGGCGGATTAGGCGTTGACCATGTGGTCGAAGTAGGTGGTGGTGGCACATTTGGCGAATCAGTTCGGGCAGTCAAGCTTGGCGGTCACATTGCTTTAATTGGTGTTTTAAGTGGCCCTGCGGTGAGTGAAATTATTCTTCCTCGCATCTTCATGAAGCAAATCCGTCTAAGCGGCATTGCAATGGGCAACCAACAATCGCAACTGGCAATGCTCAGCTATTTAGATTCCACTAATATCAGACCCATTATCAGCGATACCTTTGATTTATCTGAATTGGCAGCGGCCTTCCAGCATCAGATTGACAACAAACACTTTGGTAAAATTTCAATCTCTATTGATCAAGACTAGTCGAGCTACTCACTATCATTTATCCGGACACAAAACCCCCAATTAAGGGGGTTTTCATAACGCACTAAGATAAAGAATTTAGTGCGGAATCAGCTGTTTGTTTGATCAGGTCAGAAAATTCTGCCAAGAGTGGCTGAGGGAGTGTATGCCCCATACCTTCAAAACGAACTAGCTTGGCGTGGGGTATTTGCTTTTTAGTCTCTACTCCACCACTCACATCGACAAGCAGATCTTGGTTTCCATGAATAATCAAGGTAGGTACTGCAATCGACTTTAGTAACTTGTTTCTATTGGGCGCTGATCGTATAGCTGCCATCTGGCGCAGGTAGCCTGCTGGATTATTTGAACGCTTAAATTCAGCTTTAATCGCCACAGCAACATCGTCATCAGATTCCAAATAAGCCGGACTGCCAAACATCTGTCGAGTTTTGACTGAGTTGTCTAGAGCAGATGTTCCTCTTGGTATGGGTTTTACCATCTGACGAGCTACGGCAAACGACGCCATGCCCTTACCAAACGCCCCCGTTTTAGACATAATCGAGGTCAGAGAGAGTACTCGATCAGGATAGAGTCCAGCCACTAACTGGCTAATCATTCCACCCATCGACATACCAACAATGTGGGCTGATTTAATATCCAAAGCATCGAGCAACCCCACCGTATCGGCCGCCATATCATTCAAGCTATAGGGCACTTTAACGGGAATACCAAGCAGTGAGCTAAGGGCTAACCGAAACAAGCTAGGCGCCACTGCACCATCCATTTTATCGGTCAGACCAATATCGCGGTTATCAAAACGGATAACCCGGAAACCCCCAGCAACCAAAAGGTCGCAAAATTCCATTGGCCAGCGCACTAATTGGTTATATAGCCCAGCAACTAGCAGTATCACGGGGGCATCAGCATCGCCAAATTCTTGATAGGCCATTCGAATACCGTTGGACTGCACAAACGCAGTACCCACTTCGCTTACGACCTTAATGCTCTCTGTGGCTTTGGTGTCAGTCATTCTATATCCCTGATTTTATTCATTGCCACTATGGCTTTCGTAATTCCCGGCGCAGTATCTTACCCACCGCAATATGCGCATCTGAATACTTTATAGTCGCAAAAGAGTAATTAGCTACGCTAAGATTACTTATTTTGTGGTCCTATTATCCTCTACGGAAAAACGATTTGAAAATCTTCATTGGACTCACCTAATAGCGAGAAGAATTTCAAAAGTTTTAGCATACTGCCATCCACCGACAGCTGCTCTGAGCCAATCATCTCTTTAATTCCAACTTGGCCCAGTAAAATACCCACAAACATCTTTTGAGTCGTATTGATGCTGACATCTGCTGTCTCATCGACTGGTGCCTCACGGTAGTACATCACTGAGTTTCTTATTGTGAGTACAAAATTTTGTTTTCGCTCAGTGAATAGCACGTTCAGTTTTAGAGATTCACCTTCTGCTTTGCCCGCATCCAGCTGAACCGACAGGGCCTTCATAAACTGCAGTAAGGGCACTTCTTGCAAAAAAGCGTCTGAGCCTGCTTTGCTGTACCCTTTTTTGACCTTGCCTGATATGAGCTCTACTGCGCCGGAGAGATAGATGTCACGCCATGGGCCAGACTCTGCCTGGTAAGCCATCTGCCGATAGGCCGCAGCTAGCATCTCTCGGGCGGCTATATTATTAGGCTCCGCAAATACCAAGTGGTTAAGCACCTCGCCCACCCAACGATAGTCTCCTTTGGCCATATAATCACTCGCCCTCTGGAGTATCGCACCAGACCCCCCCATAAACTCCACGTAACGCGTTGCGGACTGCTCTGGGGGTAACGGGTTTAAATTGGCTGGATTGCCGTCATACCAACCAAAATAGTGCTGGTAAACCGCCTTGCTATTATGACTCAAGGTACCGTAGTAGCCGCGAACATGAAAGTTCTTGGCTAAACTGTTGGGCAACTGCAATTGCTCCGCAATCTCTCGAGGCGTATAGCCTAAATTGGCCAAGCGAAGCGTCTGATCATGGATAAACTTGTACATGTCTTGCTGCTGTTGCATTTGGGTAATGATCCGACCATGCCCCCAGGTTGGCCAATGGTGACTATTAAAAAGTACCTCAACCTCGCCCAAACGGTCAATCGACTCGCCAATGTAATCACTCCACAATAGGGCATCACGAACCTTGGCTCCGCGAAGGGTCAGCACGTTGTGCATGACATGAGAAAGTATCTCCGCCCCGCAAAACGCTTTCCACTTAGGTAGATAAAACGTTAGTTCTGCAGGTGCCTCTGAACCAGGCATGTTGTAAAATTCAAAGTCGATCCCGTCCACGTTTAATGCAACCAAAGGCTGATCAATGCTAACGGTGGGAGGAATGATAGAAATACTTCCAAACACCACCTGTTTTCCAAGCCCCGCGTCCACATGGCCTGTGACGGAGTGATCTAGAGCACTGCCAAACATATAGCTACCACGACGAGTCATTGCAGGGCCCGCAATGATATTTTCACTAGTAGCCTCTTGTATAAATCCAGCAGGGGCAATGATCGGAATACCCTTCTTGGCGGCTCCATCGGACGTTGTCAGTGACAAGATCCCAGCGAAGTGATCGGCATGACTGTGGGTAAAAACCACTCCAGTAAGGTTTATTTTCCCCAAATGCTGTTCGGCAAATTTCATCGCTGCAGTTGTTGTCTCTAAACTGGTCAGTGGATCAACCACGATCCAGCCGTTCTCGCTTTTGATGAGAGTTGTATTGGCAAGATCAAAACCTCGGAGCTGGTAAATGCCCTCCTCAACTTTAAACAGCCCACGAATATTATTTAATTTTGCTTGACGCCAGAGGCTTGGATTTACGGTTTCTGGTGCATCACCTTGAATAAAATCATAGCTAGCTGGGTCCCAGAGGGTAAAACCTAAATCACTAACCAACTCATCGTTCGGTGCATAGGCAACTAAACCTTGAGTGGCATCATCAAAATCTTGCTGGTGACCTAAATCTAGGTTATCAACAAAACGCTGGTTGTGAGCAAGCGTAAAATCACTCGCAGCAGTTTCCGTCATGTCAGATTGGGTAATCTGAGGATCGCATCCAAGCAAGGTAAAAACAAAAAAATTCAATACTAGAAAACGTAAGCGTTGACACGTTATACCTAAATTTATCACAAATAATTTCCTTCTATTTATTTGTATCTGTTTTTGCGTTTAAGACTCTTCGACGGTTAGCTCTCGCTGAAGTGCACTCATATCATAGATTAAATAGCGATCACTCTGCATGCCCAATATTCCCTTTTCTGTCCACTCGCGGAATATTTTATTTACCCGTTGCCAAGATCCCAGACAAAGCCGCGCAAAGTCATCTTGACTAAGCTCGATATCAATGCATATAGCCCTATTTTGCTTAACGCCATGGCGCAATATTAAATCTAAAAAAAAACATCGCCCCGCAATTAGCAGGACGATGCTCTTGATTCATACAATGGAGCCTTTAAAGGACTTCAAAAAGTCCCGCAGCGCCCATACCACCACCAACACACATAGTGATAACAACATATTTCTCGCCGCGACGCTTACCTTCCATCAACGCGTGCATAACCATACGCGCGCCACTCATACCAAATGGGTGACCGATAGAGATAGAACCGCCATTAACATTCAACCGATCCATCGGAATACCCAACTTATCGCGACAGTAAATCACCTGAACCGCAAAAGCTTCATTCAATTCCCAAAGACCAATATCATCAATCGTCAGACCATTACGCTTGAGCAATTTAGGAATAGCGAAAACCGGACCAATACCCATCTCGTCAGGCTCACAACCAGCAACAGCCATCCCACGATACACACCAAGCGGCTCAAGGTTACGCTGAGAAGCCAATGTGCCGTCCATTAAAACAACAGCAGCAGCGCCGTCAGATAGCTGCGACGCATTACCACCAGTAATGGTGCCGCCATCGCGAACAGACTTGAGTCCGCTCAATCCTTCTATATTTGTTCCTGGACGGTTACCCTCATCCTTAGCCAGAGTCACTTCTTCTTCAGTCACTTCACCAGTTTCACGATTAGTGACCAGTTTAATAGCAGTAACAGGAACAATCTCATCTGCATACACGCCCGCTTCCTGCGCAGCCGCAGTGCGCGCCTGGGAAATAACGGAATACTCATCCTGCGCTTCGCGAGAAATATTGTAACGACTAGCCACCGTTTCTGCAGTGTCCAGCATAGGCATGTGAATCAAAGGCGCGTGCTTCATCGCCAGCGGGTCTGCAACACGGTGAGCATTAAAGTGCTCGTTTTGAATCAAGCTAATACTCTCACAGCCCCCCGCAATAACAACTGACGATCCATCGTTAGTTATGTTATTAGCGCCGATAGAAATAGCCATCAAGCCGGATGAGCACTGACGGTCAACGGTCATACCAGAAACAGACACCGGCAAGCCAGAAGCCATAGCCGCTTGACGACCAAGATTCATCGTCTGAGTACCCTGCTGCATCGCTGCACCCATAATGCAATCATCTATCTCTGCTGGGTCAACACCAGCACGAGCAACTGCTGCAGTGATAGCGTGTGAGCTCATAGAAGGTGACTGAAGATTGTTAAATGCACCGCGAAATGCTCTACCGATTGGGGTGCGCGCTGCTGAAACGATTACTGCTTCTTTCATAATGATTTCCTTAGTTTAAATTTATATTAAATGTTTCTGGCTTCAATAAATAGAAAATTAGCCTTGAAGAGCTGCCATCGCCTTCATGACAAACTTTTCTGTTTGCTTACCGCCTGATTCAAGCGCTTTATGGTCGGCTGTATCTGATAGCTCACCCCACTTAGACACGATTACATCGGGGTTTTGGTTCTCTTTAGGCAGAAAAATGCCATCGGTCTCATACATGTTAGCGGTGGCGTAGCCACCTGCACCGGCACACAAGATAGTCCTAGTTGGAGCGCTTTCATCGCACAATACCAAAGCGCCAGCGGACACTGATTCAGCAGTCATAAGATCAAGTACCGCAGCCGGCAAAAGATCTTCGGTCATTCGCGTACCTGCAGTAGGTGCCAAGGCATTAACATGGATATTGTTTTTACCGCCCTCCAAGACCAAGGTATTCATAAACCCAAGGACCGCCATTTTTGCTGCGCCATAGTTAGTCTGCCCGAAATTACCATACATACCGCTAGCAGAGGTGGTCATGACAATACGGCCATAATTCTGCTCGCGCATAATTTCCCACACTGCTTTTGTACAGTTAACCGAACCCATAAGATGGACATCCATCACCAACTGGAAGTCCGCTAGGTCCATTTTGCTAAATGACTTATCACGCAATATACCGGCGTTGTTAATAAGAATATCAACCCGACCCCATTTGGCCATTGCTTGGCTGACCATATCCTGCACTTCGTCAAACTTAGCAACATTGGCGCCATGGGCGAAAGCTTCCCCGCCAGCGGCTTCGATCATACTAACCACTTCCATGGCAGCATCTGACGAGGCACCTGTGCCGTCTCGTGCCCCACCCAAGTCGTTTACCACAACTTTTGCTCCGCGATCAGCAAGAGCCAATGCGTGAGAGCGACCTAGACCATTACCAGCACCGGTCACTATCGCTACTCGTCCTTCAAAATTAATACTCATCTTCTCCTCCATAGGACTCTTTTAAAGAAAACCTTAGTTGGCCATCTGTACACTTAACCATTCAGCAACGAGCGCTGGTTTATCACCGCCCTCAATCTCAACAGACACCTCAATTTTAAAATCAAACTGTCCGGGCCGCTTTTCAGTAATATCGGCGATTGTGGCGTGACAGCGAATTTTACTACCCACACGGACTGGAGCAACAAAGCGGACCTTGTCAAACCCTTTGTTAACGCCCATATAAATACCTTCAATCACAAGGTTAAAACTCTCTGAAAAATAGGACAGCATAGACAGGGTGAGAAATCCGTGTGCAATGGTGCCACCAAAAGGTGTATTAGCCGCGGCAACCGGATCAATGTGAATAAACTGCCGGTCAATAGTGCACTCGGCGAACTCATTTACCTGCTCCTGCGTCACTTCAAACCATTGTGTCGGTTCGCAAACATGACCTATGTACTGTTCAATCTCTGTTTTTTTAATCATTTGTGGCATTGTCTTTGTCCTCTTCTCGTCTAGATGCTAGCTCCCAGCATAGTTACTATGATGCCGAAGATAAAACCATGTTCGGCCATAGAGGGATTTACCCTCGGCCAGTTGGATCTATCTTGTGCGCGAATTACGACGGGCGATGTTATCACGAAACCAATTTCCAATAGAAATGTAACATTGACCGCTTAGTACCCCCATCAAGGCAGACATTAAATCACGCTTACATTATGACATTGCCAATGCCATAATGTAAGCCTCAGGGCAACCCCAGTCTATGAACTAAACTTCTCGACCTTTAGATACTTAACGAAGGAGCAACATTTCGACCGCGGGGCGCACATTTTCCATATAGACCTCCACTGAGGTCGCGTAATTTAGGGTACAAACAGCCTTTCACCTCAGATGGGTATTTGGGCTTGCTACACCACTAAAAACGTCCAAGCATAAACCTCAACAGCTCATGCTTGGACACATCGTTCTTTACATTAACGGCAATTTACCGGTTTTATTAATTCCCTTGATTTTCGTTAGTCTGCTCCGTGCATCATTTTGCTAATGACCGGTGATATCAATAACATCAACACGGCTATCGCAATAGCAATAATGCCAACTTGAGTGTACACCTCGATGTAACCGGCTTTTGCCGCAGCAACATTAGTCATCTGCCCGCCAATCGTTTCTGCACCAGTGGTTCGTGCAATTACGCCCGCCAAGAAGTTAGACAACCCAGAATAAAGGAACCAGGCACCCATGGTCATGCCGACAATTCTAGCTGGCGCCAGCTTAGTCACGGCTGAAAGGCCGACCGGCGACACCATTAATTCACCCATAGTGTGTATCCAATAGATCAAGAAGATGAAGATTACTGGTGTTAGACCCACTTCGCCAGAGCCCTTCATGCCAGCCACCAAGGCTAAGAACCCTAAACCTGCCATAGCCACACCCAGTGCAAACTTCACTGGTGTTGACGGATTAAGTTTGCGCCTAGCAAGCCATATCCACAGCCAAGCCATAATGGGTGCAAACATAAAAATAAAGCCGGCATTCAATGACTGGAATACAGGCCCAGGAACAGACCAACCGAGCATTTCTCGATCGACTAAGCGAGCCGTAAACAGATTCAATGATGAACCTGCCTGCTCAAAAAGCGCCCAGAAAGGGATTTGAGCTAGAACAAAGTAGACTGCCGCCAGCATTCGTGAACGCTCATCGCCCTTAAGGTGAATAAAAGCGTGACTGACCAACCAGAGAAACATCAGAATGCCCACAGGCCCTAAGATGCCGCCAACCAATTCCGCATTCATCACCAGCAGCATAGAGACTGCAATAATGGCCAAACCAACCGAATAACATAGCCACTCCACGTTAATGCCGAGAAACACTTTCTCTTTTAATTTCTCTGGATTCGGTGGCTCAGCCTTACCTTCAAGCCAGCTCTGGCAGGAAAGAAAAACAACCAGACCAAAAAGCATTCCTATACCTGCCAGACCAAAACCGTATTTCCAACCGTGCACGATACCTAAATAGCCACAGGACAGAGACGCCAAAAATGCGCCCATATTGATACCCATATAAAAAATGGTGAAACCCGAATCCCTGCGAGTATCACCAAAGCCGTAAAGTGAGCCAACAATGGTAGATATGTTGGCTTTCAAAAAGCCAACACCTGCGATGATTAGCGCTAACGACAAATAGAGAATATTTAGATATTTCTCTTCCGTCTCTACGGTCAAGGTGAATTCATCACGATCAATACTCGCAGGAAGACCAACAGATTCAGGACTGGCGATATCCATAGTGGTCTCAGTAAAATTGACGTACGAGGCGCCAAGATCGGTAACAATTTGCTGGCGCGCATCGCCGCCACGGGCATCGAGAACGATTTCGTACTGATTCTCGCCATGGGTTAACAGTTGCTTAGCGCCATCCCCCTCAAAGGTCATTCCAAAATGGCCAAAGGTAAGCAGGATTGCGCCAAACGTAACGGCTTTACGCGCTCCCAAATATCGATCTGCCAAGGATCCGCCAATAATGGTCATTACATAAACCAGCGCACCATAAGCACCATAAAGCACACTGGAGCTTTCATCGGACATTAAAAAATGCTGAGTCAGGTAGATAATGAGCAATCCACGCATTCCATAAAACGAAAAACGCTCCCACATTTCTGTTAAAAACAAGATAACTAGGCCCCGCGGATGCCCCATAATGGTTTTCTCAACGCCCTTACCGGCCGGTGGTAGTGCTGTTTCCATAGTCTTGATCCCTAAGATTTATTTTGATTATATTTATTTAACTAATCTTGCACATATAAGATTGTGTAAATTGCGAAAACCATACCACAGACTAGCGCAACGGTTAAGCGCCTGTGGCACCTAAAGGCACACCAAAGTACAATATTCTTTATCCGCACAGCAGTTAATGCACTAAAGCACCTAAAGGACACTTAAAACGATGAAGGATTTGAGTAAAACCCAGGCACTATTTTTAGATAACAAACCAGAATTTCTCGACATCCTTGGCTTTACAAAGAGCTCATTTAACAACGAAACCAACGTGTACTCATGCACCTTTGAACCCTCAGAAATGCTAACCCACTCCAATGGCACCATTGTTCAAGGTGGTTTTATCGCGGGCATGCTCGACGCAGCAATGGCTCAATACATCCTTCACCTGTATGAGTTCAAGGTTACCCCCTTAACCCTCAACATTGACGTTACCTATTTGTTACCCTGTAGACCAGCAGAAGTTCAGGTGACATCAAAAATACTAAAAGCAGGCAAAAGTATCGTATTTACCAGTGCAGAGTTATTTCAAGATGGAAATTTGATAGCGACGGCATCAGCGACCAACAAGCTAGTTTCGCACACTCAAAAGTAAATTAAATTTTAATATAATATATTTATCAATAGTTTAAATGCTTTAATTAATCTAATTTATAGTAATTTCAATTTTACCGCATTCTTTTTTGGCGCCTAATCTATACCGATTGGCACCAATTAAAAAGACGTACAATTAGCGGCTAGATAAGGTTGAACAAAGTAAAGGGAGATCGTAATAATGACAGAGCACCAAGGTATTGAAAGTGGAGAGCTATCAGATTTTCGTAAAGGCGTCGCTGATTGGATAAAACACAACACCCCTGCAGATCCGGGCTTCCTGCTCCCCCAAACATTTATGGAAGTAGGCTCAGAGCAAGTTCTCAGCTTTCTTCGCGAATGGCAACACAAAGTATGGTCGTCAGGCTATCTAGGCATGGCATGGCCCAAAGAGTACGGTGGTGGCGGCATGCCCCGTATTTTTCAACAGATTGCTGACGAAGAAATGAAAAAAGCAAGAGTACCTATCTGCTTTAATGTGATTGGTTTGGGCTGGGCTGGGCCGTTAATCATTGACACTGGCACAGATTTTGAGAAAGAGACCTACCTTAAGGGCATTCTTAGTGGAGAGGATATTTGGTGTCAGGGCTTCTCTGAACCCAACCATGGTTCTGACCTGGGTAGCATTCAAACCCGGGCCGAGCGAGACGGCGAGGAGTATGTGGTCAACGGCAGCAAGATCTGGACGACCATGGGTAACTATGCCAAATATATGATTTTACTGGCGCGGACTGACTCCCAAGCTGAACGCCGATATAACGGTCTTTCCTTTTTCTTAGCGCCGATGGACGCTAAAGGTATT
>Ga0233427_10000228_pt1 | contig 75183 bp, 72 predicted proteins | sample SI_118_April2016_5_FD_179885 | JGI IMG/M metagenome (GOLD analysis project Ga0233427, IMG submission 179885) | Seawater microbial communities from Saanich Inlet, British Columbia, Canada - SI_118_April2016_100_MG | ecosystem: Environmental > Aquatic > Marine > Inlet | place: Canada: British...
ATTGAACAAACTATCAGTATAACCTGTGCCATCTGATGCACGGATAAAGGACGCAGTTCCTGCATCCAAATTAACTGTCAGCTGAGTTCTACCGCCGCCGTTGTATTCAACAAAGTCGAAGCCCAAGCGCCCATCAATGACGTTATTTCCAAACCTTCCATCAAGGCTATTATCGCCATCCGTGCCATATATTTGGTCGTCATATTGGGTGCCCTCAACGCCCTCAATATTTGCCAGTGTGTCTACCCCTCCAAGGCCATCCTGCTGAGTGGATGACGCCAAATCAATGACCAAGCCTATTGCGCTGGTTGAATAGTTTACTTCATCATAACCACCCTTGCCGTCAATGAAATCATTGCCAGCCAAACCTGTGAATAACTCATAGTTATCACTGACTATACCTGCAGCGTTATATTCAATGGGTATCGATGCGTCTGTATCTTTGCCAGTAAAGTGATCCGCAAGGTCAGTACCTATAAAATTTTCGATGTTGATAAAAGTGTCGGCACCACCTGTACTGTCCGTTGCTGTGCCTAAGGTAGTGTTCACTACCACGCCAGTGTGCCCTGCAATCACGCTATCGAAAAATAGGACATCCTCGCCTGCACCACCATCGAAATGGTCGTTTCCACCGGTATCGTAAAGCTGATCATTACCCGCCCCTCCATAGACTGTATCATTGCCTAAATCACTATAAATTTTATCGTCGCCGCCGAATCCATGGATTTCATCTGCACCAGCAGTACCTGTAAGCGTTTCACTAGTTTCAGTACCTTGAATTATGGTTATGTTGTCACTGACAGCTGCCATGGCGTTATCCTCACAAAGCTAAATTATTTAATCGCCGTATTAGTACGATGCGGCTGTAACCCCTCCATTTTCAACATCGATGGATTCAACCGGTCAACGCAACACTTTTAAAGCAAACGGAGTGTCGGTTTGCTCAAATTGTGTAGTACTTAAGTATCCCATCCTACTCTGGCGACAAATTAAATGCGAATAAAGTCTTCTCCAATATGAGATGAGCCTGAAGTAAATGTTTTAGTCGTGCATGATCACAGGATGAAAATGATCATGAGCTTAGAACAACTTAATTCTATCGATGATGTACGCAGCTTCCTCGATGGCACGCAGACTGTTGGTTTCGGTGTTGCCACTACCTTATGAAGGTCACTAGCTAGGTATGGAGAAAGATCTAGTTCGTTCCCACTCATACTTCAATGTTGCTGCAAACAATGGGGATCTCAAAAGCGCCAAGCGCATGACTGGCTTAGAAAAAAAATATGGCACCTCAACAAATTACTGAAGCTGAAGCTTTGGCAAAAAGGTGTATAGAGAGTGACTATAAGGACTGTGAGTAATTGAAAGAGGATGTAAAGCGTGCCCTCTTCGTACCCTAGGCCTGAAGCGTTAGAAGAACTAGGGAATAAAGCCCAATCGAGCGACATCTCGACTAGCATGAATGCTTGCTTACGAGTTAGTTAAACCAACTACTGTCCAAGGAAATCCGATAACGAACCCTAGAAGCCTGCAGTTTTTAGGGTATATCGTAGGGTATCAAAAAGCGATATGCAGAAATAATTATATTAAAATCAATTATTTACATATAGGAAGTGGCGCGCCAGGAGGGAGTCGAACCCCCGACCAACAGGATCGGAATCTTTTAATTCAGGGGTTTTGGCTGTATGTGGATGAAAGCATAAGATTAATAACCCATTGTTTTTATTGCTATTATATATTTACTTGTATGTGATTGCTCCTGGCTGTATTGTATAAACGGGGACCAAATAGGGGACCAAATTTTACAAAACGGGGACCAAGCATATGACTAAGCTCACCGACACCATGATCAGGGGATTAAAGCCCGGTGAAAAACGGAGCGAGTCGCTAGATGCTGGTGGTTCTCTGCTAATCAAATACAGAAAGGGCAAACGCCCCATACGAGAATATTATTTTCGAGATCGGAGCAATGGCAACGACATTACGGTCAAGCTGGGTACAACTGAAACCCTCAGGTCTTTGATTGAAGCAAGGGATGCTGGCAGATCTATGGCTAACAAGTCTGCGGCAGTATCTAACCTAAAATTTCAACTGGAAGAAGAGAAACTCAAGACCAAAGAAGCCGAGGCCGCAGCAATCCGCGAACGCCTACGCCTGGACAGCCTAGGCACTTTGTCACAGCTTTGTGAAGTCTATCGTGACAAGATGAAATCTGAGGATAAGTCATCGTATGCCAAGGTCTACGCCGCCTTAGAGCGGTACGTGATCAAGCCATACCCCAACTTAGCCAGTAAGCAAGCCAACTTGATCACTGCTGACGACATCAAACTAATTCTTAAAGCGATGTATGATAGGGGCATTACCACCACAATAAACAGAACCCGTGGTGACCTACATGCTGCTTTCAACGTTGGCCTTACTTATGACCACGATATTACTATCCAGCGTGCTGACAACCTTTGCTTCGACATCAGCACTAACCCAGTCGCTAAGGTTAAAAAAATAAAACAATTTGAGCGAGCTCTAAAGAGGTTCTTAAACCCTGAAGAACTGCGCGTTGTTTGGGGTTCGTGCGCTGACCACATGAACCCTGTTTATGCGAGTCTTCTCAAAGTCATGATCTGTACTGGCTATCATCCGGCCGAATTAATGCGACTCACAGTTCAGGACATTCAGGCTGAGGACAAAGCCATATACATGACGAAAACAAAGTCAGGAATTCCTAATCTAATCCCCCTAAACCGATTTGCATGGTCTGAAATACAATGTCTAATAGCCAATACCGACAGCAGTGGCTTATTATTTCCTTCCCGCGTATCAAACCCTAAGGGGGATATATATTCCCGAGTAAGCGTGCTATCAAACCAAGTGGCCGATATGCGGCCTCACTTGCCCATTGAAGCATTTACCCCCAGAGATATTCGCCGTACAGTCAAAACCCTAATGGGCAAAGCTGGCATCACCAAGGAAATGAGGGATCGAATACAAAACCACGCTGTTAGTGACGTTAGCGGTAAACATTACGATCAATATGAATATATGCCAGAAAAAAGAGCAGCTATGAAAACATGGGAACGCTGGCTAGCCCAGCACGTTATCGAGCCAGAGTTAGAGCCAAGCAAAGTGGTTTCAATCACAGGCTAACCAGGTTTTTTGCACGCAGGCTCATAACTAGGTCGGCGGCTTAACTATTTAGAGCGACGCAATACCTTTATCACAGATCAATGAGGTGTATATATTGAACCATGCTAAGAGCCCAAAACAGCCCCACCGAGAGAAAAAGGAGGAAGGACGCATTGTATTTACTGAGGCTTCCTTTACCTACGATATTTGCCAATCTCTTATAGACGATCTAAACAAAAAGAAACCAACTGCCTGCTCCTCCTCAGACGGCATAACAATATTAAAGCAACTTAATGAAACTGCAGTATTTATAAGGCTGATTACAAAAAGAGCTAAGAAAAACGACATCAATATAAAAGAGGGCTATAGCGAAAGTGAAAGGAAAGCTATTCATGGCACAATTTCACGCCAAGCACTTGCCCTATTTGATTCATTAACGACGCTAGATCGAGATGTTTTTCATGACTGGTGCATAGAAGGCCTGTTTACAACAGAAAATAAGTACAACTTCATTAGCGCAGAACGACTGCCAGATTATGCAACTGAGAGTAAGTTTTACGAAACCATTGGCGCACTGGCTAAAGCTGCCAAGCACTGCGCAGGCAAATCAGTAGACGAACTATCAGGAGTAAGTGGCAATTTAGACCTAACACCAGGTTTAGACATCGCTCTTGATGCCATAACTGCCATCTATATTGAACTTACCAATGAAGCGCCCACAGTTACCGGACCCGCCAACCAAACTAGGTTTGAGATATTTGCACATAAATGTCTAAATGTAATGGAGTTTGAAGACATTTCAGATGACGCGTTAAGACATCGAATCAGAAAATCTAATGCGAACTTTTCTAAAAAATAATAAAATTCCGCATTAGATCTACCTCAAATTAGAGTATTAAATAGATATACCTTAATCAACAAACAGGTATATCCCAATGTCTAAGAAGCAATATATCACCTTCAATGTAGCCAACACTCATGAGTGTGCTGGCGATCTCGGCTTCGCCTCATCCACTATCAGAATGTCCCGCGTTACAGGCATACTTGCTGGCGTACCCGCACCAACCTATCGCAAAATTGGTCGAAAAGTTGTTTATGATCGCGTTGTTCTTGAAGAATGGCTAAGCCAATTCGCAAACCAAGCAAATACAGCTTCGTAGACTAGGCCGTGATAGGTCATGCCTGTACGTCAGCTGCCCCATTAGTGCCTGGACTTCTTAACCAAGGCTACTCAGTTTCTGTAGAACGTGGCCGACTGGTAGTTATCCAGTCCGACGGCACTCTAATGTCCAAAAAATGGACGAATAGCCACCAACCAAAATTGATAGCTGAAATACTTACACAAACAGGTCGTGAAGCGCTCAATTACATTAGCTCTTCGGTTGGAAAATATGTCGGCAATCACGCTGGTGGTGTGACTCTTCAGTTCGAACATGCAGTAACTCGCGCTGAAGCATATGCAATATTTAATGCCAATCTACACCGGTCGAGGAACACCAAGCACGGCAAGGCCGGAACTGCTCTCCCTAAAGGGCAGTTTCATGTAACTAAAGGTAGCGGATTCTGTAAGCTCTGGGCGTCCATGGGATTACCTCCAAAAAGGCTCTCGTCTTACTACGAGTATATGGGTAATTTGAAATTGTTATTTTTTGAATCACAAGATACTTACACAAGTGAAAGCCGCCTTAATTCGAGTGCATTGAGACCTCTGTATATTAGTTTCCATGAAGTAAAAGAAGCGTTCGGCCTCACCGACAGCACACCGACAACTGACCGACAGTGCGCCGACAAACAACCGACAGTAGCCACCGACAAGAAAACGCTACAACCCTCTAAAATACTTGGTCTAAAGGCTAATTCTACTACGGGGTCTATTTACTACGGTAATACGGTAATAAGGGAAAAGGTTACAAGGGGAAATGCTTATCCAGTTAATGCCCCAATAAGTAATTCTTTAAGTACACCTGTTTTGAACAAGTCCAAACATGAAACTGAAACTACTACGCGAGCCAAAGACCAAACTATAGATGAGTGGTTTAGTGATTATGACGAAAGTTATTTCTTGGAACACGGCTATTACCCATAAAAGGCATTATTAATGATTAAGAAGTTAAAACCAGTTAAAACTAACTTGGAAATATCACAAGATCCTAACAGCCCTGTTATGAAGCTGATCAAGCAAACAGGTATTGATGGCATAGCGCTTGATGTAGTCAACAGCATAATGAGCCCCTTAATTAGCCTAATTCGTAGTCAGGCTAAAAGTGGCTCTTCTAGTGGCTTTGACAGCGAGTTTAATAAGTCAATAACGCTTATAGCTGCGTCTGATCCTAAAAATCAGCTTGAACTCATGCTAGCCACACAATTGGCCATGACTCACATAACCTTGGGCAAAAGCGCACAGCTACTAGACCAAAACTACAAAGACGTTAAAACGATCAACAGCCTAGGCAATCTATACACCAAGTTATCACGATTAGGCATAGACCAGATCAATACACTTGAACGCATGAAAGGCAAAGGCCAGCAAAGGATCATAGTTGAAAAGATAAATATTGAAGCTGGTGGCCAAGCTGCTATTGGTGTGTATGAGGGGGTGGGGGTTAATGCTAAAAAAGGACTATAAAGCCCATGTGACGGCTAATCAGTTTGATCTAAACACCCTGCCCACTTGTGGGGCCAGAACGCGTTCAGGAGGCTCATGTAAGCACAAGGGCAACATTCGTAATGGCCGATGTAAACGCCACGGTGGGGCCTCTACAGGGCCTATTAACCAAACCTTTGGAAAGAACCATCATAGGTACGTTCACGGTCTTAGGACTAAAGAAGTTATTGCCATGCGTAAGCTGTTCTTAGAAATGACGAAGCCACTAAAAGGCCTGGTACAGCGCGGCCATACTTAGTTGACCAGTAGCTTGAGCTCTTCTACCATCTGGTCACGCATAACAAATTTTTGTGGCTTACCTGTGATCGTCATGGGTATATTCTCTACTATGCGAATATATTTTGGTATTTTATAATGAGCGACCTGCCCTTGTAAGAACGCACCAACATCATCTTCAGTGAGCTGCTCTCCGTCTTTCGGAACTATCCATGCACAGACCTCTTCACCAAGCTTTTCATCCGGCACCCCAAAAACTTGAGCCTCTTTGATCTTTTCATTACGATACAGATATTCCTCGACTTCCCTAGGGTAAACATTTTCTCCACCGCGGATAATCATATCTTTTACGCGGCCAACAATTGAACAAAAACCTTGTCCATCTATCGTAGCCAAATCGCCTGTAAGCATCCACCCATCAACTATGCTGTCATTCGTCTTATCACTGTCTTCCCAGTATCCTTTCATTACCGAATAACCACGCGTACATAGTTCTCCTTTTTTTCCTACAGGAACAATCTGGCCACCTTCATCAATGATTTTAACTTCAAGATGAGGGTGTATGCGACCGACTGTAGTACACCGTTTATCAGTAGTGTCATCCACGTAACTTTGAAAGCTTACTGGTGAAGTTTCTGTCATTCCATAGCAAATGGTAACTTCACTCATATTCATAACCGTATTCACTTTTTCCATCACGTCTATCGGGCATGGAGCGCCCGCCATAATTCCAGTACGCAATGAATTCGTTTCATATGACTGAACTTCTAGTTCAGCCAATAGAGCTACAAACATGGTAGGAACACCATACAGTGCAGTGCAGCGTTCTTTAGCAATCATTTCTAACGTAGCCTTTGGGTCGAACCCCTCTGAAGGAAAAGCCATAGCGGCTCCCTTGCTGACCGCCCCTAGCACACCCATTACCATCCCAAAGCAGTGGTATAACGGTACAGGTATGCACAATCGATCAGCTTCAGTAAGCTTTATACGATCTGTGACGAATTTAGCATTATTCACTATATTGAAATGTGATAATGTTGCACCTTTAGGAGAGCCTGTTGTACCTGACGTGAATTGTATATTTATGGCATCATCAGGGTTTAGCGTCTCATCGATAATTGGCAACCTAAGTTGTTGACCTGGGCCACCCAGACCCATTACTTCAGTAAAATCGTAAATCCCATTAACTGAATTGTCATCCATTGCAATGACACTTTTTAACACTGGAAATTTTGCTGAATTCAACTGACTAGGATCACAACTTTCTAACTCAGGAACAAGTTGTTGTATCATTTCTATGTAATTTGAACTTTTAAACTTGTTAGCAAGGATTAGTGATTTACATCTTACCTTCTTCAGCACATATTCAACCTCAGAAAGGCGATATGCGGGGTTAATATTAACCATTACCAAACCGACACGAGCACTGGCAAATTGTGTTAATACCCACTCATATCTATTAGGGGCCCAAATACCCACCCGGTCGCCTTTATCTAGCCCTAGTGCCAAAAAACCAGAAGCCAATGCGTCAACATCGCGATCGAGGTCGTAGTAACTATAGCGTTTCTTAGATTGTCCAAATATTACAGCATCGCGAGGCCCAAATCGCGCAACCGTTTCACGTAATAGCTGAGGGATCGTAATGTACGATAGTGGTTGAGTAGTTTCACCTTGCAGATAAGACATCCCACCCTTGGGAACATCTGATTCGTTCGTTAAAACTCCTAAGCTCCTGTCATGACGGATTGAATCTGACAAACTTTCTCTTAGAATAGACATGTCTATAACCTTTAAATTGTACGCCAATCAACACTCTGCTCAAATGCATGAGCAGCTTGATAGATTTTCATTTCGCCATAGCTTGGACCTACTAACATCATCCCAATAGGCAACCCCTCACTTAGCCCACAAGGAACGCTCATAGCGGGCAATCCACCGTTAAAAGGTGCTGTGTTGCCAATCATTTCAAACGCTCTTTGCACATATAAACTAATAGAGCAGTCCGCAGGTGGAATTGCCTGTGGTTTCATTGGAACCGTTGGCATTAATAATAAATCATATTGCTGGAATGCTGCTGCGTAACGCTCATTGACCTTGCGCATGAGGTTTTGGGCTTTGCCGTAAAACTTGCCCCTGTACTGCTCTTGAAAGTATTCACCCAAAAACATACAGGTTTTTAAGGAATGACTGAGCTCGTCAGCCCTATTCTTCCATGTTCCCATTTGGTCAATCATAGAGGGTAGAAAAAGGCCTTTATGATTTGTGCCTGCCATATTCCCATGGAGCATTAAGTCCTGCATTCCCTCCACAGTGATGGCTGTCCAACAATCCACAGCTAGCTGGTGCTCTGGAATTGAAACCTCCTCGACTCGTGCACCAAGTTCCCTAAGGATTGAAGCGGCATTAAGAACTTTTATATCAACATCTGCTTCGCTTTCAGGCCTATTTATTCCTTCTTTAAGAATACCGATTCGAAGCCCTTGTACACCTCTACCTAAAGCCTCTGTATAACGGTAGGTTTTAGGCCCATACTGCCTAGGGTCTAGTCCATCTGCCCCGGCTAGAATTTCAAGCATTAGTGCATTATCAGCCACGTTATTTGTAATAGGCCCTACATGGTCAATAGTTCGCTCTACTGGCATTACACCAGTATAAGGCACTAACCCATGAGTCGCTTTCATTCCATATACACCACAATTAGATGAAGGAATCCTAATCGAACCTCCTTGATCGCCACCAATTGCCATTTCTACTTCACCTGCCGCAACTAATGCAGCGCAACCACCGGAGGACCCACCAGCCATATAACCTCTTTTCCAAGGGTTCTGAATTGGGCCTTTGGCCCCAGTATGCGAACCTCCAGACAAGCAGAGGTTTTCACAATGAGCCTTACCCACAATAGTCGCTCCAGCGTCTAACAGACGAGTTACGATAGTGGCATCTATTTCAGGTATATAACCTTCGATCACAGAAGAGCCGTTCATCATTGGCACGCCAGCCAAACAAACTGTATCTTTTAATACTATTTTTCTACCTTTCAACGGGCCATCTAGAGCACCATTAACGTCGGTTTTTACATACCAGGCATTCAAAGCATTTTCAGTTTTATCTGGATAGTAGCCAGGGGATCGAGGATAACGAACTTCTGGTAGGTAATCTGGCTCAGCATCAAGACGGTCGTAGGATTGCATATAAGGCTCAATAATCTGCTTGTATTCTTCCAGCTCTTGATCCGTTAAGCTCATCCCAAAATTTTGTGCCATAGTTCTCATTTGGCTTAGACTTGGTCGTACTACTGTCATATTAGTCTCCATTGATGGAAATTGTGTTTCTGGTATCAAATCACTTAAAGAAACCACCATATTGTTCTTAGTATTTGGGGGGGCCGTTGGCGTACTAGGCTGGTTGATGTGCTTTTTAAGCTGCGCAGTACTCCGAGTGGAGCGCGCCGCGCCAAACCCTAAGAATTGATTTACTTTATTTTTATCTGAAAGCTCTGCTTTACTTAATTCTCCAGTAACACGCCCATGTTCAAGAACTAATATTCGATCTGACAGGTCTGAAATAAAATCAAAATTCTGCTCTACCAATAGTATCGAAAGACCCTTCTCATCACGTAACTTGAGTAATGTCTCAGACATTTCTTCGATTATAGAAGGCTGTATTCCCTCTGTAGGCTCATCAAGCAACAATAATTCAGGGTCTCCCATTAAACATCGGGCCAATGCTAAAAGTTGCTGTTCACCGCCGGACAAAGCCCCTCCCGGACGATCAAGTAATACTTTCAATCGTGGGAAATCTTCAAGCACTGACGCTATTGTGTCTTGTTCACTGTCACCTAGATATTCATGCCAAGCGAAGCGTAGGTTTTCATGCACTGTCAATTGTGGAAAAATTCCCCTTCCTTGTGGAACATAGCCTATCCCAAGACTTGCTCTTTCGTTGACAGAATGTCGAGTTATATCTGTGGTGTTGAAACGAATAGTGCCCGCAGCTGCTGGCAAAAAGCCCATTACTGTTTTTAATAATGTGGACTTACCCATGCCATTGTGACCAAGTATTCCAACGACCTCATTCTCAGCAATCGAAATATCAATACCATGTAACACAGGTATTTTCCCATAACCTCCTGAAAGACTTTTAATGCCTAGTATATTAGCCTTGCTGGCTTGGTCACTCATGGCTTTTTACCTAAATAAATTTCGCGTAACACAGGATCACTCATAACTACATCAACGTTATCTTCCATCAACACTCTCCCCTGATGGAAGACTGTCACGGTAGAGGCAATTGAGCGGATAAATTGCATATCATGTTCAACTATAATGATAGAAGCAAAGCTCGTTAAGTCAGTGATCACTTCCCCAATTTTGTCTACTTCTTCAGCCGTCATGCCAGCTGCTGGCTCATCTAGCAGTATTAGCCACGGATCAGCTACTGTAACCATGCCTAGTTCAACTCTTTGCCGCTCTCCATGAGCTAGCCTGCCCAAGTCAGAATTTACAATGGATTGCAGGGAAAACCTTTCTATTACATGATGAGTTTTGTCGTTAGCTTCAGCTTTAGACATAAACCTACGAGCTGCTAACCAAATATTCTCGAACACTGACAGACTATCCAGCACACTAGGAACTTGGGTCTTAATTCCAACACCAAGAGAAGCAACTTGGTGGGAAGTCCAATGCGTTGTCTCTTGGCCACGCATAAACACCTGCCCAGAAGAAGGAGTTTGAAGCCCGGCAATGCATTTGAAAAATGTTGATTTGCCCGCTCCATTTGGTCCAATTAGACAACGCAACTCTCCCTCTTTAAGTCTAAAATCCACGTTATCTGACGCAACGACTCCACCAAAGTTCATGGTAAGTCCCGCGGTTTCGAGTACGATTTCTGGCATTATATATCCCTACTAAGGTCACGTCTTGAGGATCTATATCGCCGGTTATGAGGTCGCCGAACAAATTTACGCTGGAAAACTGAACGCCAAACTGAAACCACCCAAGGGACTAAGCCTTTTGGCAAGAACAATACGAAAAAAATCAAAATGATCCCGAAAATCAGCGTGTTATCTACAATGCTCTGCTGGCCTAAACCATACTTCAAATAAGTCAATGCAGCGGCACCAACTATGGGGCCAACTCGAGTGCCTAGGCCGCCTACGATACACCAAATAATTATTTCAGCAGATTGCCGTAAGCTAAAAAGCCCTGGAGTCACTATTTCGCCCCAATTTGCAAATAGAGCCCCTGCAAGCCCTGCTATTGCAGCGCCAATCGAAAATAAAATAGTCTTGCGTGCTCTAGAATCGTAACCCATGAGTCCTATACGAGTCTCATTTTCTCGGATTCCTACAGCAATCCGGCCAAACGAAGATCTCAACAATGCAGTCACCAACAAAAACACAATAATTAGCGCACATGCTACAAAGTAATAAAATGGATCTCCGTATATATAGTCTTCAGGCCGACCCGGAACATTTAATGTGTGAAATCCAGGAATCCCATTAAATCCACCAAGTTTTGCTTTTCCGATAATATATTGAGGGCCCGCAGTTGAATTAATAAATTTAAACAAAATCAATGTTACAACCAAGGTCATTACGCCAAGGTATACATCATTCAAACGGCCATAAAAAATAACCAATCCTAAGCAGAATGCAAATGCAGCGGGGATGACAATTGAAAGCAGCATTGCACCGGTGCTTTCACCAAAATTAATAGAAGAAACTGCGTAAGTATATGCACCCAAACCGAAAAATGCTGCTTGACCAAAACACAGGATTCCGCCAAAGCCCCAAATTAATCCTAGACTTGTTCCGAGCATTCCATAGATCAATATAACCGTCAACGTATAGGTATTTACCAAATAAGGTAGTAGAAACATTAACATTAGACTGGCTACAATGATGGTGCCATATTCCCTTTTTGCTGAGCGTAAAATCACATTTCCCCCCTAAAGTACTTTCCTGTAATACCCTGTGGCATAACACGTAGCAATACTACAGCCGAGATCAGGAGAGCAACTTCCCCATATACTGGAGAGATATAAAACGTGAAGAATTGATTTACTAAACCAAATCCAGCTGAGCTAGAAACTAGACCAAAGATCAATGATGGCCCACCACCAATAACAGTGATGAAGGCTTTTGCAATATAAGTGGCTCCCGATGAGGGTACAAGACCAACTAGCGGAGCAAGAACAGCCCCCGCTAATCCGGATAACGCCGATCCACAAAAAAAGGTTGCCATATATACTCTTGCTGGGCTATACCCCAAAGCAGCTGCTATATCTGGATCTTGCATCGTACCGCGCGCAATTAAGCCAAATCTTGTGGTTTTAAGAAAAATATACATCGATGTCACTAAGGATATAGCGACTAATATAACAAAAAAGTTATACCCATTAACTTGATAGTCACCCACAGCAAAACCAGTAACTGGGGTTGTAATGCTTGTGGTAGTGTTACCAAAAATCATTGTTACTAGTCCAACAAAAAACAAACTTAATCCCCAAGTTGCCAACATGGTATCTATCAACCTGCCGTACAGGTGTCGAATAATTAATCTTTCAACTACCAAGCCTATTAAACCTACAGTAATGGGCGCAACAAGTAACATCGCTACGAATACATTAACACCTGCATTCTCAGCGACTATAGTGACGAACCCACCCATCATTATAAATTCACCGTGTGCTAAGTTAATTACTTTCATCATGCCGAAAACGACCGCTAAGCCACTACTTATTAATATTAACGATGCTATGGCATATAATAATTCAATTAATAGTACAAATGATAAGTCCATATATTGCCACGCCAAGTGAAGAGTTATATTTACTTTGAACTTTAGATTGAGGGAAGGCGACCTTTCGGCCGCCTAATGAACAATAGTGTCTAGATATTATAAACCTAGTTCGTATTGCTGATTGTCCTCAGGATTGGTTTGTAGGTTACATACAGCCTGCGTGTCGGCAGGTTGTAACTGCGACAGAGATTTGATAACTCGCATTTTTTGATTATCTATAACCATCAAATGCACATCTAAAACCGCGTGATGGGTTTGAGCATCCACAGACACTTTACCACTTGGCCCGTCGATCGATATGCCGGATTCTAATGCAGCAATCAGTGCATCTTGATCTAGAGAACCTGCTTTTTTGACGCCCTCTGCCCAAGTCAATACTCCCTGGTAGTTTGATACGGCTATTTCATGTATTGCATTGGAATCACCATAGGTGTCGGCCCATTCCTGTTTAAAGGCATTGTTTACTGGGGTGTCCAGTTCTTGGCTATAGTTGTACGCCACTATGATCCCGTTACCTTCTTCTGGAGTTAACACCTTATGTTCATTGCCTACACCAAGCGTTGTTGACGCAAGTGGAATCTTATCTTTCATTCCTGACGCCGCCCATTGGCGGAAGAATGACAAATGAGCACCACCTACGAGCGGTGCAATCACAAGGTCTGGTCCAACCGCTTGAATTTTTGCAATTGTTGAACCGAAATCTGCTACATCTAACGGGAAGAAATCAAGTCCTACAACTTCACCACCATTTTCTTTTACAAACTTTTCGATCCAACGAGCCGTGATATGACCATAGTTGTAGTCTGCAGCAAGAACGTATACATTCTTACCAGATTGACTCATAGCATACGGGACTAACACCTCGGCCTGTTGAGATGGCGTTACTCCATTGATGAAGATGTTCCGATCGCACACTCCACCCTCATAGAGCACATTATAAAAATAGGGCGTTTTTGTTTTATGCATTGTTTGACGAATAGCCTCCCTTGAAGCTGATAGAATACCGCCATGTACGACATCCACCTTGTCCATTCGTGTTAGCTGCTGTCCATATTGCGAATACAAGGACATATCTGATTGAGTGTCATAGGCTATGACTTCTACCTGTTTGCCCAAAAGTCCGCCTTCGGCGTTGATTTTTTTCACAGCCAATCGCATAGCCATGTCCATTGGTTTTCCGTAAGCAGCAAACCCGCCAGATGTATCTAAAACAGACCCAAGCTTTATCGTATTATCCGCCGCCAATACAGCTTGCGACAGCACCGTTGCTGCAACAAGTGCGGAACTAATTTGTACAAAATTACGTCTACTAATACCCATATAATTTCTCCATAACGGTATGACCGTTTTTTTATTTTACGTTTACTCTTCTTCTTTCTTTTTGATGCGGTTTGCATAATCGGCCGTTCGGCCAGCCAGATTTGTATCGAAATCTAACCCAATTTCTTCACCCATCTGTTTCATTGCAGGCAAGCGAACAGCCATGCCCAGAATTTGTTCCATAGCCGAGCCAAAGGCGCCCTCACCACCCGAGTCTTTTGAGCCTCCTTGTCCAGACAACCCGCTTATTTGATTGATTTTTATAGAATCAATTTTTTCAACGGGCTTCATCATTTGCTCATAAATAGCAGGCATGGTTTCTAGCTTAAGCTCTTCAAGGGTTCGGTGAACTTGAATCTCACTCATCGTGTTTTCAGCTTTGATTTGAGCTGCTCTACCATTTGCTTCTGCCTCCGTTCGCTTAAAATTTGACTGCGCCAAAGAGCTAGAGGCCTGAGCATCAATACCAACTTGTATATCGGAAACTTGTGAACGATTTTTTGCACGGGCTAAATCAAGTTCGCTCGACTTGAATAATTTAAGTTCTGACACTTCAGCTTCTCTCGTAGCTACCGCCAACTCTCGCTTTGTTTGTGTTTGTTCGCTTGTAATGAGCACATGTGCGCGAGCCTCCTCCTCAAGCACTTGCACCTCCATTTCATTTATTTTCAGCAAAGCCAACTTGTTCCTATCAGTTATTCTTGTTTCTTCCAAATCTAAAATAGCAGCCATTTCAGCTCTACGAAGGACTTCGTCATTATCAATCTTGGCGAGCTCTATTTGCTTTGCTGTATCATTTTTACGGACTTCAACGACCAATTCAGATGCATGTTGAACTTCTTGAGTTTTTACCAGAGTTTGTGCATCTAACTGTTCTAGAGTGGCTTTTTGGAGAATATTTGCTTCACGCTCAGAAGACTCAATTTCTAAAGTTCTGTGGAACTTTTTCATCTGATTCTCGCGAATTTCGAGTTCTGTTTCGACTTCTATACGATTACGTTCACGGCGTTGCTCTGACATAAGTTCGGCAAGTCTCCTCATGCCCACTGAATCAAAAACATTGCCCTCATTAAGAATATTAAGATCGGTTTGATCAACACTTAAAAGGGATGCCGATATTAAGAGAAGTCCATATTTCTGTGCTTTTTCGGCGACAGCTTGCTCTACCTGATGTGTATAATCTTCTCTATCATGATGAACTTCGGAAAGTTTTCTAGCAGCTGCGGATTTTTGTATTAAGTCGGCTACAGGACCTTTCAGCAAGCCCAACACACCTTCACCACTTCTTGCTATGGTAGAGCCAAAAGACTGAGCGGCAATAGCAACTGCTTCTTTTGAGCTTTCAACTCGAAATTCAAATTCCATCTCAATGTCAGCCCTAAGCTGATCTTCCGTTAATACAGAATCTTTGTCTCTTAGTGACACCTTTAATGAATAGGCGCTCATCGAAACTGGCTGAATTTTGTGAATGATAGGTAATGCAAAGCAACCGCCATCCAACAACACCTTAAGCCCACCTAATCCCGTGCGGACTAAGCTTGAACTTAAGGTTGCCTGAACATAGAATTTTTGAAGGAACCAAAGTAGTAGCAGAAAAACAACTAATGCAGATGCGAAGAAAAATACCAAAATCAAAATAAACCCCCTATAGCGTTGTGCAGCCAAAAGAATCACTTAATGGCAAAATAAACTATAGGGGAATTTATTTTCCATTTCAAGTAATTTATTTCAAATGGAAAATATATTTTTTAACTATTTGATAATGTTAGATATTATCTAGTATTTCAAAAAAAATACCATTAGCTTTTGCAATATACATGGGGTGTATATTACCGTGGGAATCTTCATCAGACGTCTTTACGCTTGCGAATTTAAGCGAATATACATCTTGGCTGCCCTTATTTTTCCAGTCATTAGGGTGCATTTTGAGGAGCTCATGTAAGAATTGAACACCCTCATAAGTAGATACTCCAATAGCATTTAATACAGGTGCGCAGTCACCATGGAAATTATGGTATCGCTCTCTAAAGTTGTCGTTAGCTGACGTTCTCAAAGACCCAAAATATGAAGATGCTGAATACATTTCGTGGAGATTACCCTGTCCACTAGCTAGCAAGCCATTCTCTTCAATAGCACAGGACAATCTTACTATGTTGTGAAGACCTTTTAGATTCCCAAACTCTCTATTAAAAGTCACTGCGTCCTGCCCCACGAGTGAAATAAGCACTGCCTCAGCCTTTGAGTTTTTAATATCTTTTATAATAGAAGACATATCGCTAATACCAAAGGGTATGTAACGCTCATAACAAATATCCACACCTAAGTCTTTTAACTTGGATTTTGCGAAGCTGTTTGAAGACCTAGGCCACACATAATCATTACCAATCAACGCCCATTTTTTAAAGTGGTGCATATTTTGTAAGTATTCTAATGCAGGACCCAACTGACGGGACGGCGTATCGCCAATAGCAAATATGCCTTTAGTATTTTCACCACCCTCATACAAAGGGGTATAAATATAGGGTACTCGCTGGTTAACTATTTTGCTTAATTTCTGTCTCACTGCACTGATATGCATACCAACAATCGCGTCGATTGCTCCAATTTCAATCAAAGAATTGATCACTTCTTCTACAGGTGTTGCTGCTTCCAACGCAGCATCAATCATAATCAACTCAACTTTTCGGTCAAGAATTCCACCCCGGTTATTTACTTCCGCTACAGCTATTTGAGCGCTTGCAATGCAAGAAGGTGCCCACAATCCTGCGGAACCGCACATAGGAATTAGAAAGCCTATGCGGAACGCATAGCTTGTGATTTGACGATATGTCCCTGAATCATTGAGCTCAAGTGGGAAGACACTTCCAGGAAAGGGACTTTTAATTGAAAAAGATTGTGTTTTTATCTTCATAATCATTGAATTTCAATATAAAATGCTTTCCAAGTCAACTAGTTTTTATACTGAATACGTATTTAGACACAGAACAGAGGGACAATATATGCAGTCGTACCTATCATACTCACTCGCACTGACCCATAGAAAAGTGAATACGTCTTTAACGATTCGGCTAAAAGCACTTGGTGTTCAGGTTGAAGTTTGGCGTGTTATGGAATTGTTAAGCACGCAGAATGACTTAACTATGGGGAAACTAGCCAAGCTAGCTCTAATGCACCCACCAACATTAAGTAAGCTAGTTGACCGCATGGTTGGTGATGGTATTGTTCACAGGCTCGTTGGAAATAATGATCAAAGACAAGTTAATCTTGTCCTAACTGACCTTGGCCACAAAAGAATATATCAAATGCAAGAACAAGCTAAAATTGAGGATGATAATATTCACCAAAGAATTGGTAATGAAAAAGCAGCCATGTTGAACTCGATACTAGATGAAATTGCCGCTTCTTATGACTAACTCCTTAATTGTGATGTATGACCCAAGGGCGCTTATCTTAGTATGGATCAAATATTTTGACGCTGGGCCAAAAAATAAACGTGCGCAACTAACATCCTCGGTCAATTATCAATATTCATTCTCTATGATATATATTGGCCTATTCTTTGTTTCTATATAGATCCTACCGATATACTCTCCCAAGATTCCTATCCCCATTAGCTGTACTCCACCTAAGAATAAAACAACTGTTAACATAGAAGCATAGCCGGCTGTATCTGCTCCAAATACGAGTGTCTTGATGATAATAACTGAGCCGTAAAAAAATGATAAAGAAGATATTAAAAAACCAATGTATAACCAAATTCTAAGTGGTATTGTACTAAAACTAGTCACCCCTTCAAGCGCGAAGTTCCAAAGAGTCCAGCCATTAAAACTGCTCTCCCCAGCAACTCTTACTGCCCTTTTATATTCAACAGTAGCTGTTTTAAAGCCCATCCAAGCAAAAATTCCTTTCATGAACCTTTGAGACTCGGGTAATTTTTTAATTTCATCAACTACTTTTCTAGACATGAGTCTATAGTCACCAACATTGCTAGGAATGTTTATGTCCGAGATTTTATTGTGCAATTTATAAAATGCTTCTGCGAAAAACTTCTTAGAAATTGTATCAGAAGTCCTGTCCGCTCTCTTGCCTAGAACTGTAGTGGTACAGGTCGATAGCGATAGCGTACCACTGTCCAGACTCAAATTGATTTGCAATAGGAAGGCAGCCTAAAAATCCTAGGGTGACATACTAAGAGTGAATGGAGGCGGGGGTTGCAGGAGAGAAGTTAGTAAGTTCAATTCCCCTACTTTAACGGGGACCAAATAGGGGACCAAATACACATTTTATCACAGACTCTGGAGCATTAAATCCATAAGCCTTTGATTTATATGGCGCGCCAGGAGGGAGTCGAACCCCCGACCAACAGGATCGGAACCTGCTACTCTATCCAGCTGAGCTACTGGCGCGTATTACTCAACCCTTAAAGAAATAAGGGATACTGCGAAGAAGCCGTATGATACGTGGGTTGAACTGCAGGTTCAAGAGATCCCGGGGTGCTTTTGAGGGTTGTTTGGCCACTCTAGGCGGTAATTTTTCTAATTGATAGGGAGGATTAAGCAATGGGCCTTTCACGTTGGGTGGGAATGCCGCTATAATGCGACATAATTTCTTGTAAAGTGGCCAACCGCGGTGGTTGTCTCACTTTAATTTTCATATTTTAGAAGAGGCCCTTACGTGAAATCATTTAAGCCTGCAGCCCTATTCAGCCTTTTAGCTGGTGTAATTTTGAGCCTTGGCGCACTAACCGTGGTCGCCGACCACGACAGTGACGACAGCATTGTTGAGCGCATCAGTGCGGTTGGAAACTTATGTGTTGAGGGCGAGAAGTGCAAAGCACCTGTAGCTAAGGCGGCTGCCGCACCTACCGGGCCTCGCTCTGGTGCCGACGTTTACACAGGCTCTTGTGCTGCTTGCCACGGTACTGGCGCTGCTGGCGCACCGAAGTTAGGTGATGCGGCTGCTTGGGGGCCTCGTGCCGCTAAGGGCCTAGACGCTTTAATTGCTAACGCTATGAACGGCATTAACGCCATGCCACCGAAAGGCATGTGTATGGATTGTTCGGATGATGAAATTAAAGATGCCGTCAAACATATGGTTGATAACTCTAAGTAGTTAAGCAACCGACGACAAGCCCGGCTTTAGTCGGGTTTTTTGTGCCTAACTTAAAACTCAAGATAATGGTATAGCGCATATGTCTGATTACTTAAAAGGCCTAATACTCACTACCTTAGGGGTGGTGATTTTAAGTTTTGATGGTCTGCTTATTCGCCTTATTTCTGCTGAGTCTTTTGATTTGTTGTTTTGGCGCGGGCTGTTACTCAGCCCTGCGGTTATCGTTTTACTCATGCTGCAAAAGTCAAAGGCCTCTTGGTGGCCCCACGATGCTGCTGCCCTTCGATCTTCGGCGTTAATGGCCATCACGACCATCACCTTCATTTTGGCCATCAATTTAAGCTCGGTGGCTAATGTGTTAGTGATTATTAGCTCTCAACCGTTGTTTGCGGCTGTGTTTGGCTGGTTACTACTCAAAGAAAAACCCGCCCCTGTGACATGGCTAGCCATAGTGGTTTGTTTATTGGGTATCGGTTGGGTGCTTTGGGACTCATGGGGAGGAGCCCACTGGCTAGGTGATATGCTGGCCTTGGCTTGTTGCATCACGTTATCGGTAAAGTTTGTCAACGACCGTGCTGTTAGCCATAGAGACATGACTCCGGCGTTAATATCGGCGGGGTTGGTGGTGGCTTTTATTAGCTATTTTGCTGGCGATCCCATGGCATTGTCGGGCGACGACTGGGGCTATATGATTGCCTTATGCTTGATCATCAATCCATTGGCGTTCTTCTTGATTACCTTGGGCCCCATGCGCATTCCTGCCGCAGAAGTGGGCATGTTAATGCTGCTAGAAACAGCCGCCGGGCCATTGTGGGTGTGGTTAGTACTCAGTGAGGAACCGACCTCTGCAGCCCTACAAGGCGGCACGGTTGTGATTGCCACCCTGTTACTACATAGCATCTACCAATGGCGTAAAAGCAAACTTCAGCTGGCCTAAAAGTCTTCGAACATGCCTTTTAATCCGGCAAGGGTAGCCTGACCTTGGGCCACATTTTTGCTAGGGTCATCGTCGCCACGGCCTTGCCATTCTAAGTCATCTTCTGGCAACTCGTCTAAAAATCGGCTCGGTGTGCACTCGATAAGCTCACCATATTGCTTACGCTTACGGGCCAAAGTAATAGCCAAAGTTTGTTTAGCGCGGGTAATGCCTACATAGGCTAAGCGGCGTTCTTCTTCTACGTTGCCTTCGTCCACCGCATTACGATGCGGCAATAATTCTTCTTCCATGCCCATTAAAAACACATGGGGAAACTCCAACCCTTTAGCGGAATGCAGGGTCATCATTTGTACGCGGTCGGTTTCGTCTTCTTCTTGCTGACGTTCTAATAAGTCCATCAGCACGAGGCGTGCTACGGCATCACCCATGTCGGCGTTGTCGTTTTTTTCTACGGCTTTTTCTAGGGAGGTTTGCAACGACGATATTAGTGTTTCTATATTGGCCATGCGCTTCTCTGCCATTGGCGGGCCGCTAGAGGTTTGTAACAACCAATCTTGATACTCCATATCTCGCACCATTTGGCGCACGCTGGCAATGGGATCTTCGCGCTGGGACTTTTCTGATAGATGTTCTATCCAGGCGCCAAATTCTTTAACTCGGATCAGTGCAGCGCCACTAATATACTGCTCTAGTCCCACTTCTTGGCAGGCACTAATCAGGCTTTCTCCACGCATGTTAGCGTAGTTAACCAGCTTCTCTAAAGTGGCCGCGCCAATTTCGCGCCGTGGCGTATTTACAATACGTAAAAAGGCGTTGTCATCGGCTGGGTTTAGCAGAATTTTGAGGTAGGCCATAATGTCCTTTACCTCGGTGCGAGAGAAAAACGATTGTCCGCCACTCATCTTATACGGAACTTTATAAGCTTGTAACTTAAGCTCCATTAACCGCGCTTGGTGGTTACCACGGTAGAGAATCGCAAAGTCTCTAAACTCGGCTTGGTTTTGTAGCTGGAATTGCAGGATCTCGGTCGCGATGCGCTCTGCTTCTGCATCTTCGTTACGGCAACTAATCACCCGTATCGGGTCACCAAAGGCTTTGTCGCTCCACAAGGCTTTACTAAATTCGTGGGGGTTGTTGGCAATGAGTTGGTTGGCCACCTTAAGGATACGGCCGGTGGAACGGTAGTTTTGCTCCAACTTAATGACTTTAAGCGTAGGGAAGTCAGCCTGCAATTCCGCCAAATTCTCCGGCCGTGCGCCGCGCCATGCGTAAATCGATTGGTCATCATCGCCGACCACGGTAAAGTTGCTACGCTGGCCAACCAATTGTTTAACTAACAAGTATTGCGAACTGTTAGTATCTTGGTATTCATCAACTAACAGGTAACGCACTTTGTTTTGCCATTTTTCGAGGATCTCTGGCCGCGCTTTAAATAGTTCCACGGGTTGCAGAATCAAGTCATCAAAATCGACACCGTTATACAGCTTTAGGGTCTTTTGATAGGCTTCGTAGACCCTTGCGGCCAATGCTTGTTCTGGACCATTGGCACCCGCCATGGCACGGACTGGGCTAATGAGATCGTTCTTCCAGTTAGATATTTGGTGCTGAATAGGCTCACAAGCGTCTTCGGCGGCTTCAAATTCTTTGTGGGTCAGGTCTTTGAGCAATGCCAATACATCCTGCGAATCAAAAATGGAAAAACCAGGCTTGTAGCCTAACGCCGCCACTTCTTTACGGATGATATTAAGGCCTAAGTTATGGAAGGTCGACACCGTCAGCCCGCGCCCTTCTTTGCCGGTGACTAAGTTGCCCACTCGCTCTTTCATCTCACGGGCCGACTTATTGGTAAAGGTTAAGGCTATTATTTGATGGCCTTTGAGGCCGCACTCGCCAATTAAGTAGGCAATTTTCTGGGTAATCACGCTGGTTTTGCCAGATCCCGCGCCAGCCAGTACCAGTACCGGTCCGGTGATGGCTTCTAGGGCTTCTTGTTGACGGGGATTAAGGCGACTCACGGATATAAAGACTCTGGCAGAACACAATAAGGCAAAAATTGAGGTGCGAATTATAGGCCTTTTTAGCCGAGGTTGCGCCTTATATTTGCTGAGATTCCTGACTCAGTACATCTAGTCTACGATAACTTAAGGCTTCAAGTAGGTGGGGCTTTTTAATCTTGGCCGAGGCCTCTAGATCGGCAATGGTACGCGCGACTTTAAGCACTTTATGAATACCCCGTGGCGAAATATTTAAGTTGGCTATGGCCTGGGACAAGAGTGCCGCCTCAGGTTGATTCAGTGCGGCATGACGCTCTAGCGCTACCCCTGTCAGGTGTCCATTCAGTTGCCCAACCCGTTTTAACTGAATGGCTTGTGCGTGCAATACTTGCTGCTTGGCCTGTGCCGTTGATATACCGGTTTGAGGTGCCAGTAAGGCCTGAGCGCTGGGACGTTGAACGGCCACCTGCAGATCAATGCGGTCCAATAGCGGCCCTGACAGACGTTGTAAGTAATTGGCGACCTTAGTGGGCGTACAACGGCAACTCACTAGGTCATCGCCATAGTAGCCACAGGGGCACGGGTTGGTAGCGGCGATAAGGCGGAAATTGGCAGGCAGGCGGCTTTGATATGCAGCCCTAGACACATGCACTTCGCCGCTTTCTAATGGCTGCCTTAGGCCATCTAACACATGGCGTGGAAACTCTGCCAATTCGTCTAAAAACAACACGCCATGGTGAGCTTGGCTTATCTCCCCAGCTCTAGGCACTCGGCCGCCACCCACTAAAGACACTGCAGATGCGCTATGGTGTGGCGCTCGCCATGGTGGTTGGCGCCACGTTGCCGCATCAAATACACCCAAACTGGAGTTAATGGCACCCAACTCCAAGGCCTGTGCTTCGCTAAGGGGCGCAAGAAGACCTCGTAAACGCTGGGCTAGCATGGTTTTGCCGGTGCCAGGTGGCCCACACATCAGCATATTGTGATTGCCCGCGGCGGCAATGATAAGGGCTCTTTTAGCTTGCTCTTGGCCGCGCACGTCAAGCAACTCAAATGCCTGCGCTGGCATAGGTTCAGGTGCCGCCACGGTGGGCAGCTGTTGCTGCTCTGGGTAAAGAAGCCATTGGCTCAATTGATTTAAATTAGCTGGGCTGATGACCTTACTTTGTTGTGGCATCAGCGCTTCTGCGGCATTCAGCGGTGCGACGACCATCACGCGGTTGTTGGTTTGGCAGGCCATGGCAGCGCTTAAAATGGCTGGGCATGGGCGTAAGTCAGCACTCAAGGCTAACTCGGCCACAAACTCATACGTTTTCACTTCTTCAATGGGTAATTGGCCGCTGGCGGCTAACAGCCCTACGGCGATGGCTAGATCAAAACGGCCGCCTTCTTTGGGTAAATCTGCTGGTGCCAGATTAATGGTGATGCGTTTACTGGGAAATTCGAATCCGGCATTGAGTATGGCACTGCGTACTCGATCTTTGCTTTCGCGCACCGCCGTTTCTGGTAATCCAACAATAGTTAAGGCCGGCAAACCGCCACTAAGGTGAGTTTCTACACTCACCAAAGGCGCTTCGATACCAACATACGCTCGGCTGTAGGTGACTGCGTAAGACATTGCCTGTCCTTGGCGAGGAATGGGTGTGGATTAAGTTTAGCAGGTGGTTTACAACACGCATTAACGCACTCAATAGGTGCAAAATTTGGCCTAGCGCGCTCTTTTGGGGCTGCTTATTAGATGAGTAGCGGCTAAATACTGGTTATTGCCTGTATTTAGCCCCATTTACCCTTGTTCAAGTTGGCACAATCCATGCAAACCCCTATGCTATACCCTAGTTAGATTTTTTTAAATTATCAGTGCAAAGGAATACCCCATGAAATTGGTTAGCGCAATCATCAAACCTTTTAAACTAGACGACGTACGAGAAGCCCTGTCGGATATGGGTGTGCAAGGCGTCACCGTAACTGAAGTTAAGGGTTTTGGCCGCCAAAAGGGCCATACCGAGCTCTACCGTGGGGCTGAATACGTGGTCGACTTTTTACCTAAAGTAAAAATTGAAGCGGCCGTAGACGACCAACTGGTTGACCAAGTCATCGAAGCGATCACTAATTCCGCTAACACCGGCAAGATTGGTGACGGTAAAATCTTTGTGGTCAACTTAGAGCAGGCCATCCGTATTCGTACCGGCGAAACGGGCCCCGACGCCTTATAAACCTCTAAAACCCATTAAAACACTCTAGTTTTGGCCTAATTTAGCGCTAAAAAGTGTGTAGGGTTTAATGACGACTATTTATCTTGTATATTATGGCAACCCATTTATAGCAGAATTAAAAAGTCTTCTATAATTTTTGTTGGAAAGCACATACATAAAAACGTGGTATCAGCCACAATACTAAGAGTTGTCGACAAAAAATGAGATACGCCGGTTTTAGAGGGGAGTTCATACTGGGCTTGGTCGCGTGCGCGGCCATCCTTTGTATTGCCTTGTACATGGAATTTGCCATGGGCTTAGACCCGTGCATGTTATGTATGAGCCAACGTTTTGTTTACTTAGGCTTAGCCTTTGTATTTATGCTGGGCGCCTTACACAACCCCTATTTCGGCGGTCACAAACGCTATGGCTTATTGCTTTTGTTATTGAGCTTGGCCGGTCTGGGCCTTGCAAGCCGGCAATTGTATTTACAAAGCCTACCTGCCGATCTAGTGCCTGAGTGCGGCCCTAGCTTTAGCTATATGGTGGACGCATTTCCATTTACAGAAGTGTTAATGACCATGATTAAAGGTTCTGGCTCCTGTGCCGAAGTGCAGTGGTCATTTTTAGGTTTGTCGATTGCCGGTTGGAGCTTTGTGCTGTTCAGCGGCTTAAGCCTCTATAACCTGCGTTTAACCTTGGTACGCACCAAAATTTTATTGGTTTAAACGTACCACGCCAAGCATTGCAGCACCGCTGCTGCCATCAGGCCGGCTATCACATCGTCGAGCATAATGCCAAAGCCGCCGGCTACCTTTTTATCAATCCAGTTAATTGGCCAGGGTTTGGCAATATCAAATATACGAAACAATACAAACCCCACTAATATCCACACCCAGCCAGCGGGTGCAGCAATCATAGTAATCCAAAACCCGACAAACTCGTCCCACACAATGCCGCCATGGTCGTGTACGCCTAGGTCTTGTGCAGTTTTACCACACAGATAAACACCCACCACTGCGCTCAACAACAACACTAGTAAATACAGGTCTAAACTAAGGTAAGACAAAGGCACGTAAAACGCCACCGCTGCCAATGTACCAAAAGTACCCGGGGCTTTAGGCGCAGCACCGCTGCCCAAGCCAAACGCCAAAACATGAATAGGGTTACGCCAGTTAGGCCTTACTTTGATATTACTCACGCTTGCTGGTCTCCTTAAAAGTGTTGATAGCCACATTGAGGTTGATATTCAGTGCCATCGCTGTGCCAAATTCTACATCCCAGCTCGCCGCCAATGGAGCCAATCTTGGTGATCGGAAGTGCGCTGTCTTGGGCGTAGGCTAAAGCACTGGCCACATGGTGTTGCGGCAAAGTGAAACACAGTTCAAAGTCTTCGCCACCGCTAACGGCATAGTCTTGGGCTTGGGCTTGGGAAACTTGTGCTAACAAAGCTGACGATAAAGGCAGCTGGTTGAGCTGTAAGTCTGCGCCACAGACGCTGGCTTTGAGTATGTGGCCTAGGTCCTGTGCTAACCCGTCCGATACATCCACACAGGCAGTGGCTTTTTGACGTAGCCACTGACCCAAGGCCAGCCGTGGGGTTGGCTGCCAGTAACGTTCAACTAAGTAGCCTTGGGCTTGGCGGTTGGCTTGCACGAGCCGCAAACCGGCCGCCGAGTCACCTAAACTGCCAGACACCAAAATGGCATCTCCGGTTTTAGCACCGCTACGGCTTAAAGCTGCGTCTGCAGGGGCCCAACCCATGGCATGAATACTAATGCTTAAAGGACCCCTAGTCGTATCACCACCGGCCAAGCTAATGCCACACGCGTGCGCTTGGCAGGCTAGGCCTTGGCTAAAGCCGGCCAGCCATTGAGGGTTGGCTTCTGGTAAGGTTAAGCATAGGTTAAACCAGCCGGGCGTAGCCCCCATGGCAGCCAGATCACTGACGCTGGCAGCTAAACTGCGCTGGGCAATTTGATGGGCTTGCATGTCGGCAAAAAAGTGGGTGCCAGCGACCAAGGTGTCGCTAGAGACGGCTAACTGACAGCCTTGGGGAATGTCTAGCATTGCGCAATCGTCACCAATGCCAATCGACATGACCGGCCCAGCTCGTAGTTCTGGGCAGTCAAAATAGCGCTTGATGAGATCAAATTCACCCATGGAAATCACAGGCTAAATTAACGCGGTGTTGCGCTTTTTTTGGCAGCAATTTCTACCGCTCTGTGCTCTATGGCAAGTTTGTCTAAAATGCCATTAACGTATTTATGGCCATCGGTAGCGCCAAACACTTTGCCTAATTCAATACATTCGTTGATCACTACGCGGTAGGGTACAGCCACCGAGTCTGTGAGTTCAAACGCACCCAGGCGCAATACCGCAAGCTCAATCGGGTCTAATTCCGCTAGCTTACGGTCAAGGTGTTGCTCAATCATGCCATCAAGACTTTCTGTTTGCGCAGCCACACCACGCAACAATTGGCCAAACATGCGTTTGTCGGCATTTTTAAAGTCTTGGTCAGCTAAGAACTGGGCCTGCACTTCAACCGCGCTAGCGCCACTCATGTGTAGCTGATACAAAGCCTGTAGTGCCAATTCTCTGGCACCACGGCGACGGTCTGGACGACCTTTAGTTGCGCTCATTTATGCCTCTAGCTGACGAAGTAGGCTAACCATTTCTAAGGCAGACATAGCGGCTTCTTCGCCTTTGTTGCCCGCTTTAGTGCCACTGCGCTCAATCGCTTGCTCAATGGAATTTACCGTTAATACGCCGTTGGCTACCGGAATATTATATTCCAAGCCAACTTTGCTGATGCCCGAAGAGGCTTCGCCAGACACGTACTCAAAGTGCGGCGTACCGCCACGGATCACTGCACCCAAGGTAATGATGGCGTCATCTTTGCCCTGTTGGGCAATTTTTTGAACTGCCAAAGGAATTTCAAATGCACCCGGCACGCGGACCACACGAATGTTATCGGCATCAACACCGTGGCGCTTAAGGGTATCTAAAGCACCCTCCACTAGGCTTTCAACAACAAAAGCGTTAAACCGGCCCACGACTAGCGTGTAGTGACCGTTGGCGTCGTTAAAACGACCTTCAATATGAGTAACAGACATAGGTTTTCCTTATTTATTGCTGCTGACAAGCAAATTATTAATTGCAGTCAATATATTCTTCAATTTCTAAATCAAAACCAGAGATGGCATTAAACTTCATCTCCTGGCTTAACAAACGCATTTTTCCAACACCTAGTTCACGTAAAATTTGTGAACCCGTACCTACATTTAAATAGGCACCCGAGCCGTCGGTATTAAACTGACGGGGTGCGCCGGTTTCAAAAAAGGCATCAATACTGCCTTGTAAGTTGCTGTCATTGCCTTGGCCCAACAACACCAACACGCCACTGCCTTCTTGCGCAATACGCTCTAACGACGAATCGATAGTCCACTTAGGCGTAGCAGGCACTGCACCCACTAAGTCACGCAATACGTCTGCCATGTGCACCCGCACGATGGTTGAGTCTTGAGGCTTAATATCACCCATGGTCAGAGCCAAATGAGTGCCACCATAAATGCTGTCTTGGTAGGTATGTAGGCTAAATTCACCATGACGCGTTGGCAGCGCATGATGACTCACTTTGGTGATGGTCTTTTCGTTAAGGTTGCGGAAATGAATCAAGTCGGCAATGGTGCCAATTTTTAAATCATGCTCGGCAGCAAACTTCATCAAATCGTCGCGCCGCGCCATGGTGCCGTCGTCGTTCATGATTTCCACAATCGCCGCTGCCGGCGTATAACCCGCAAGACGGGCTAAGTCGCAACCGGCTTCGGTATGGCCAGCACGAGTTAACACACCGCCTTCTTTGGCCATTAAAGGAAACACGTGTCCCGGTTGAACAATGTCTGAGGGTTTCACGTCTCCAGCCACTGCGGTACGAATGGTATAGGCACGGTCCGCCGCAGAAATACCGGTAGTTACACCTTCGGCAGCTTCAATGGAAACGGTAAAATTAGTTTCATAAGCCGTGCCGTTGCTTTGTACCATCAGGGGTAAATCTAACTTTTGGCAATGTTCACGAGACAAGGTTAAACAGATAAGGCCACGGGCATGCTTGGCCATAAAGTTGATGTCTTCAGGTCGCACCTGTTCCGCAACCATCACTAAATCACCTTCATTTTCGCGATCTTCGTCATCCATAAGGATGATCATCTTGCCTTGGCGCAAGTCGTCTATCAGCTCGATTGAGGTGTTCATGTTCATGTAGTAATCCATCAATAGTTTGGCGGCCCACACAACACAGCGTAACGCAGGCAATTTAGCGGGCCATTGTGCCAGATTTCACGGGCAGTGGCTAGTTATCAGGGCCCTTGGGGCTGGCTTCAATGCGCCAATCTACACCCACTGATGTCATGCTCTCTATTTTTAGGCCGTAGGCTTGTGACATCTGCTCAAACGGCAGCTCAAATAGCGGCCTAGCCTTACTGCCAAGCAGCTTAGGCGCCATAAAAATAGTCAACTGATCTACCAGCGACTCGGCTAAAAATGAGCCACTGAGGTGGGCACCCGCTTCCACTAATACTTGATGGCATTGGCGTCGACCCAGCTCAGCTAATAAGGCGGCTAAATCTACATGCCCTTGCTCATTTGCGGGCCCAACCCACACCTGCGCACCGGCTTTTATTAGTGGCGTAAAACGAGACTCATCCTGTACACAGGTGGCAATGAGGACCGCACCTGACTGTTGCAAAAGTTTGGCCTCTACCGGCATGCGCAATTGGCTGTCCACTACCACTCTAAGCGGTTGCTTAAGGCCTTCAATGGCCGCGGCCGACACCCCCGCCGCAGCCAACTCGTCGGCTCGGCAATTCATGCTCGGATTGTCGGTTAATACCGAACCAATGCCTGTAATTACGGCGCAACTCTGGGCCCGTAACAAATGCACTTGTGCGCGAGCCTCAGCACCGGTAATCCATTGGCTTTCGCCCGACTGCATGGCGGTGCGCCCGTCTAAGCTCATGGCCATTTTGTTAATAACCAAGGGCTTTTTAGTGCGCATGTGGGTTAAAAATGCGCGATTACTGGCCTCGCATTCGGCCTGCATAACTGGCCCGACCACCTCTACTCCTGCGGTTTTAAGTTGTGCTAAGCCTTGGCCCGCAACTTGCGGATTGGCGTCTTGGCAGCCGTATACCAAACGGCTGATACCCGCTTCGATCAAACCTAAGCTGCAAGGTGGCGTGCGACCAAAATGGCTGCAAGGTTCCAGCGTTACGTAAGCGGTCGCACCCACACTCGCGCTACCTGCCTCTCGTAGCGCCATTACTTCGGCGTGGGGGCCGCCTGCTGGCTGGGTGAAACCTTGGGCCACGATGACGCCATCACGCACTATGACACAACCCACTGCAGGGTTAGGCCGCGCACTCAATCGCGCCTGTTGCGCCTGCAACAACGCCTGTTCCATGTAATGAGCATGAGGCTTGGAAGCGGGCATTACTTGGCCTGATGCTCTTGTTCAAGGCGTTCAATTTCGGCCCTAAATTCGTTCAAATCCTTAAAACTTCTATACACTGACGCAAAACGAACATAGGCCACTTCATCTAATTGACGCAACTGAGCCATGACCGCCTCACCGACCAGCTGAGTCCCAACTTCACGCTCTCCACTGGCCCTGAGGGAGTGTTTAATACGGTTAATGCTGGCTTCAATGTTTTCAATACTCACTGGACGTTTTTCTAACGAGCGCAATATACCGGCACGCAATTTTTCTTCATCAAATGGTTGGCGCGTGCCGTCTTGCTTGACCACCCGCGGCATCAATAACTCAGCCACTTCAAAGGTAGTAAAGCGCTCAACACAGGTTAAGCATTCGCGTCTGCGTCGAATTTGCTCACCTTCGCCTACGAGCCGCGAGTCAATCACTTTGGTTTCTGGGTTACTACAAAAGGGGCAATGCATATCAATCTCTAATATCGGTTATCAAATGGTCCGCTATAAGGGCATTATAGCCACATTAATCTTCTCAGTCACAGGCATTACTAGACACTAGAATTCTCCCCATTAGCTGCTATTCTTGGCTCCTGTTTATACAATGCATGATCAAGGACTGACATGAGTAATTTACCTGTTGCCGAATTAGCCGCCTTGGGAGCCGCTGCCTGCTGGACCTTTACTGCAATTCTCGCTGCGCCGGGTGTACATCACTTTGGTGCGGTGGCATTTAATCGTTATCGGGTGGTATTTGCGGGGCTAGTGCTCATCGTGAGCAGCAGCCTATTGGGGTTATGGCAAAGCCTGCCAGAAAACTCTATGCTCACCCTCATCGGCTCCAGCTTAGTCGGTATCGTCATCGGCGACACTGCGCTCATGCAAGCACTCAAACGAATTGGGCCACGACGCAATTCAGTGTTATTTGCCACCAGCGCGCCCATGGCCGCAGGCCTTGGTTTTATATGGTTGGGCGAAACCCTAAGCACCAACATACTGCTGGGTTGTGGCTTAATATTATTCGGCGTTGTCAACGCCGTGTGGTGGGGCCGCAAAACCGATGCTGGACATAAGCTTGAGCAAGTCACCGGTCATTTAGGTCTAGGTATTGTGCTGGGCTTAGTCGCCGCCTTTGGTCAAGCAGCGGGCGCAGTTATGGCTAAACCGGTGCTACTAGCCGGTGCAGACCCTATTGCAGCTTCGGCCATTCGGGTGGGGTTTGCTGCCGTGGTGTTACTGCTTGTGCGGTCCCTTCCCTTTACCTGGGCCAAAGCCAATGCAGCGCCCACACCAGCCTTTATTTGGCGCACCATGGCCAGCGCTACCTTAGGCTTGGTGTTGGGTATGACGTTAGTGGTTTATGCCTTAGGCGTAGGCGAAGTGGGCATGGTTATGACGCTATCTGCCATTACTCCGGTGCTGGTGTTGCCCGTGGTCTGGTTTATCACCGGCCAACGCCCCAGCCGAGGTGCATGGCTGGGTGCTGCCCTTGTAGTGACGGGCAGCGCGGTAATCTTCTTAAGCAACTAACCTATTGCGTAAGGTACGCCGCTAAGAAACCATCAAAACTTTCGGTTTGCTCGGCTTCAATACGCAACTGAGCGGCGGTGGAATCCTTGGCTTCTTGGTTAAGTTGCTGGCGTCGTTCTAGGGTGAGTGGTTGCTGCAAATGATAGCCTTGGTGTTGCTGGGCTAACTCAAAGGCCAACTCTTGGTGCGATATGTTCTTGTTGGTCATGGCCGTCAAAACTTGCGCCGAAGGTGTTAGGTTCGCATCTTTTACGCGCTTTTCCATGGTCCCTAGCGACGCCATGACAGCGCCCGTATTGGGCATCACTTCTGCCACTTGACGCAAGTTCGCGATAATCGATAGGCCCATGGACTTTAGGCTTTGCTCACCTTTACAGGTTTGCAACATAAGCTCAGGTTCTCGACCACGCCGCACTACCGTAGCCTGGTTGCTGGATATCATGTCGCATTCTTGTTCGTTAATAATTGGGCTTTCAGCAAACAAGCACCAGACCAAAAAGGCATTAATAAATTGGCTCTGTTCGGCATCAATTCCTAACGGCAAAAATGGATTGAGGTCTATATTGCGTACCTCAACATATTCTACGCCACTTTCTTTTAACGCATGCACCGGCTTTTGGCCAGAGCGTGCCACGCGCTTGGGGCGGATATCACTGTAATATTCATTTTCAATTTGTAATAAATTGGTATTCAGCTGACGGTATTCGCCGTCTACTTTAACGCCTAGTTTTTCATACTGGGTCAACGATGTGGATATAGCGTGTTCCAGTGATTTGGCATAGTTTTCCAAGTCGTTAAAACACAAACTCAATACCGACTGGACCTTGTTGCTATAACCCAAATCGCTCATACGTAATGAGGTGGCATAGGGGCCGACCAAACTGTCGCCAGGGCCTTTTTCCAGATCAACATCGCGACCTTTCACAAAACTGGCATCCAGTGCCGGTGACGCTCCAAACAAGTACAGCAATATCCATGAGTGGCGGCGGAAGTTGCGGATTAAACCAAAATATTGACTGGAACGAAAATCGCACAGGCTTTGCTGGTCGCCTAATAGCTGCTGATAGGCGGGCCAAAAGTCGTCGGTGGGGGAGAAGTTGAAATGCAAACCGGCAATGGATTGCATGATTTTGCCATAGCGCCAAGCTAAACCCACGCGATAGGTGTGCTTAAGTTGGCCAATATTGGAACGGCCAAACTCAGCAATACGAATATCGGCTTCGCCATCCAAATAACACGGCATGCTGGCAGGCCAAACATATTCACCCACGGTTTGCAGATGGCTGGCACTATAACTGTGTAATTGTTGCATGTAATCTAAGGCGGGTTCGGGCGCCGAAAACACTGGGGTAATGTATTCCAACAAGGCTTCAGAATAGTCGGTGGTGATGCTGCCGTGGGTTAGGGCCGAGCCGAGCGTCGCTGGATGATCGGCATGGCTAATACGCCCGCCCAAACCCACCCGCAGGCCTTCTTTTTCAATACCACACTGTAAACTCGTTAGGGTAGCGGCTACCGGTGATTGTTGGATTTTAACTAATCGCTGTTGTAATTGAGTGGGCATCTGCCGCTCCAGTTTATCTGTGTATTGTCACTGTGGAAATCAACACGAAGTGTAGCCTAATTTAGCTTCAATATGAGGCCTTTGCACGACCTTTACGTTGCATTAACGCCCCCACTCAGCCACGCCCTTTAGCCCGTATTTGGGCTTCTTTGAGTTTTTGCGCCATGCTGCCCATCGCCACTTTTGCTACCGGTTTAGGCTGCTCTTTTTTACTCGGTCTGGCGGGTGTAGGTTGATCGTATTGGGTGGGTAATTCATCATCTAAACGCATGCTTAAACCGATACGCTTACGCGCCACGTCGATCTGCATGATTTTTACTTTCACAATGTCGCCAGCCTTCACTACCGAGTGTGGATCCTTTACGAACTGCTTCGATAATGCCGAAATATGCACCAAACCGTCTTGATGTACACCTAAATCGACAAATGCACCAAAATTAGTCACGTTACTAATCGTGCCTTCCATGAGCGCGCCTAGGATTAAATCTTTGATGCTTTCGACGCCATCGGTCAATTTTGCCATACGAAATTCTGGCCGCGGATCTCGCCCTGGCTTTTGTAATTCAGCCAATAAATCTTGTACTGTTTGCGCCCCAAAACTCTCACTTTGTAGCTGACTTACGCGAATTTTTTTGATTTGTTCGTTGCCAATCAGTTGGCTCACCTGCAATTTTAATTGACCGGCTACCTGATCAACCAATGCATAAGCTTCAGGGTGAACCGAGGTGCCATCTAGCGGATTGTCGCCGCCACGAATGCGCAAAAATCCGGCCGCTTGCTCATATGCCTTGGCACCCAAGCGAGCCACCTTAAGCAATTGTTTACGGTTAGCAAAGGCGCCATTAAGCTCTCGATGCAAGACAATGTTTTCGGCCATGGTTTTGTTGAGGCCCGCCACTCGCTGTAACAAGGGCGCTGATGCCGTATTAAGGTCTACGCCCACATTGTTTACACAGTCTTCCACCACGTTATCCAAGCGCCGGGTGAGCTGCACTTGGCTGACATCATGTTGGTATTGGCCCACGCCAATGGCTTTGGGCTCAATTTTAACTAACTCAGCCAACGGATCCTGTAACCGCCGTGCGATAGACACCGCGCCCCGGTAGCTCACGTCTAGGTCGGGAAATTCTGCTGCAGCAAGGGCCGAAGCAGAGTAAATTGAGGCCCCAGCCTCACTCACAATAATACGCTGTAATGGTTGGTCGCCTAAGCGCGCTTGCACTTCTTTAACTAACTTGTCGGTCTCTCGCGATCCGGTGCCATTGCCGATCGCCACCAAGGCAATATGGTAGGTTTGGCACCAGTGGACTAACAACTCCAAGGCGGCCTGCCACTTTTTGTGGGGCACATGGGGAAAGATTGTTTCGCTAGCCAACAACTTGCCGGTTGCATCCACCACCACGGCTTTAACACCAGTGCGTAAGCCTGGGTCGAGGCCGAGGGTTATCTTGTCACCGGCCGGGGCCGCCAGCAACAAATCTTTTAGGTTATTAGCAAACACTCCAATCGCATTGTCTTCGGAGGCCTCCCTAACACGGGTGATCAACGCGGTTTCTAATTGACTGGCCAACTTGACCCGCCAGGTCCAACGCACCACCTCATTCAGCCAGCTATCCGCCGGCCTGCCTTGATCTTTAATTAACCAATAGGCTGCAACTTTAGATTCAAACGGTAAGTGTTCGTTGACCGACCACACCACAGTGGCTTGCAAAAAACCTTCATTGCGGCCCCGCAATATCGCTAAGGCACGGTGCGACGGAATAGTATTAAGCGCTTCTTGGAAGTCAAAATAGTCTTGGAATTTAGCCGCTTCTTGCTGCTTACCTTCAACCACCTGCACCTGCCACTTGGCTTCTTGCCAGCCCATTACTCGCAGCGCTTCTAACAAATCGGCCGCCAAACTAAAACGCTCCATCAGAATCTGTTTAGCGCCATCCAAAGCATCCTTGACGGTGTCGATATTGGCTTGGGCGTTGAGAAAGGCTTGCGCGCTTTGCTCTGGCACTAAACTGGGGTTTTGATAAAGCGCGTCTGCCAATGGTTTTAAGCCCGCTTCAATGGCAATTTGAGCCTTAGTACGACGCTTGGTTTTGTAGGGCAGGTACAGGTCTTCAAGCCTAGTTTTGCTGTCGGCGGCGTCAATCGAAGCGGCTAGCTTTGGCGTGAGTTTTTGCTGCTTAGTAATGCTCTCCAGTATGCTCTGGCGGCGGGCATTAAGCTCGCGCAGATAACCGAGGCGATCTTCCAGTGTGCGCAACTGAGTATCATCCAGTACACCCGTCGCCTCTTTACGGTAACGCGCAATAAAAGGCACGGTAGACCCTTCGTCGAGCAATTTGATGGCGGCGTCCACCTGCCAGTTTTGCACGGCAAGTTCGGTAGCAATTTGTTGGGCAATCACGGTTGGGCAATCCTTTTTGATCAGCAGCTTAGCCTTCATTTATGGAGCCACCTGCTACTTTTTAAAGGGTCGGAGATAGACACATACAAAAAAGGCCCCGTGAGGAGCCTTTTTGAAAACCAATCGACACCAGTCGCCGTTTAGCTTTGTTTTGGTCCAGCATTAACGATGTCTTCTGAAACGCTGAATCGTTTGAAGTTTTCGTTAAACTTACCAATCAAAACAGCCGCTTCTGCATCGTATGCCGCTTGGTCTTGCCAAGTGTTACGTGGGTTAAGCAAATAGCTGTCTACGCCCTCTAGGGTCGTCGGTACGTCTACGTTGAGGCCGTCTAGGTGCTGTGTTGCTGCTTCAGCAATGTTACCGCGTTGAATGGCAGAAATAATGGCACGGGTAGTAGGAATACTAAACCGCTTGCCAGTACCGTATGCGCCACCAGTCCAACCTGTATTAACTAGGTAAACTTTGCTGCCAAACTCTTCTACACGCTTCATCAATAACTCAGCGTAAACGCCTGCAGGGCGGGGGAAGAAAGGGGCGCCAAAACAGGTAGAGAAGGTAGAGCGAATAGCCGCACTAGAACCCATTTCTGTAGAACCAACCAAAGCGGTATAGCCACTTAAAAAGTGATACGCGGCAGCCTCTTTAGACAAGATAGACACAGGCGGTAAAACACCGGTTAAGTCACAAGTTAAGAAGATAATGGCTTCTGGCTCGCCTGCCAAGTTTTTCTTGGTGCGCTTTTCGATGTGCTCTAGCGGATAAGCACAACGGCCGTTTTCGGTGATGTCAGTGTTGTCGTAGTCAGCTTCTTTGCTGTCTTCGTCTAACCATACGTTTTCGACGATCGCGCCAAACCGAATCGCATCCCAAATGATAGGCTCATTTTTCTTGCTTAGGTTAATGGTCTTGGCGTAGCAACCGCCTTCGATGTTAAATACTACGCCCTTGCCCCAGCCGTGCTCGTCGTCACCAATGAGGTAACGATCTGGGTCGGCAGAAAGGGTGGTTTTTCCGGTGCCAGACAAACCAAAGAACAATGTGGTTTTGCCGTCATCGCCTACGTTTGCAGAGCAGTGCATTGGCAATACGTCTTTAGCAGGCAACAAGAAGTTCTGTACCGAGAACATGGCCTTTTTCATTTCGCCGGCGTAACGCATGCCCGCAAGCATAACTTTACGCTTGGCAAAGTTAATCATCACACAGCCATCACTGTTAGTGCCGTCACGCTCTGGCTGACATTCAAAGTTGGCAACGTTTAAAATCTGCCATTCATCTTTACCGGCTGCATTGTATTCTTTTGGGACGATAAATAGATTTTGGCCAAACAAGTTCTGCCAAGCCGTTTGCGTGGTCATTTGAATGGGGATGTAATGATCGCGGTCGGCGCCCACATGAACACTGGCAACATACTTGTCTTGGCCGACTAATGAGGCTTCTACACGATCCCACAAGGCATCAAATACTTCAGGAGAGACTGGGCGGTTTACTGCACCCCACTCAATGTCGTCTGCAGTGCTAGGTTCTTGTACTACAAAGCGGTCTAACGGAGAGCGACCTGTACGCGCGCCGGTAATTACGTTGAGTGCGCCAGTGTTGGCCAAAGTACCTTCGCCGTTAGCAATGGCCTTTTGGATCAAGCTAGCAGGAGAAAGTTGGGTGAATGTGGTGCCAGTATCAGCAGCGTTCATGTATCAATACCTTTGAATATCAAAAGCTTCCAGCCAATTATGAATGGAAGCGTCGTCGGGCCTACGCCTTGCGGCGAAAATTGAGGCTGGATTATGCCAGAACGTCGGCCAAAAAGCCAAAATACGGCCCATTGATTTCACTAATAGCGCGTTCTAATGCAGCGCTGGACTCGCGTTTTCCACTGTAGGTGAGGGTTCGAGCAGCAAGTAACAGTCGACTTTATCAAAACTATAATGCTTGTTACAAAAATGACAGTCTATCACAATAGCGTCCTGCTCCTGTAGAATCGCCTCGACCTCAGCCTTACCCAAGCCCACAATGGCCTTACCGCAGCGCTCTTGGCTACAGTCACATTGATGCTCTACAGGCCTAGGATTGAACACTTTTACTTGCTGCTCATGAAACAGTCGATGCAATACTTGGTCGGCAGGTAATTGACTCAATTCCCCGGCAGTGAGGGTAGCGGCCAAAGCATGCACCAACTCCCAATCTGAGTCTGCTTGGGCTTCATCGGTGATGGTATTAGGTAACCGCTGTAGCATAAAGCCAGCGATACCGTGGGCATTACTGACTAACTGGATGTGCGTAGGCAGTTGCTCCGATTGATAAAAATAGCTTTCTATACAACCCGCCAAGCTTGCTTCGTCCATGGTGACAATGCCTTGATAGCGCTGACCTTGCTCGGGTTCGATGGTAATGATGAGGCGACCTTGTGCCGCCAAGTCTACAAAACTGGCTGTGGCGTCAATAGACTCGTCAAATTGGGCCAAGCCTTTCACTCGAAACGGCTGATCAGCATCATCACTGGTCTGGCGGCACTCAGCCACCATCATTTTGATCGGCCCTGAGCCACGAATTTGCACACTCAAGCGCCCTCGTAACTTTAAATTTGCACTGAGCAAACACGAAACGATGAACATCTCGGTCAGTAAGTTAGCGATAGGGGTAGGGTAATTTTGTTGTTGCAGCAGGGTGTCTACTCCTTGATCTAGCCGCAGGTGTACGCCGCGAATATCCATGTTGGTAAACATGAAGCCCTGCATTAAATCTTTAGTCATGGTGGTCTTTGGCCTGGTCTATGGTGTCGTTCAAGAACGCTAATGTGTCGCTAAGCCTATTGTAAGCTATAACTGATTTTGCTCAAACCGTGTTTGGTCTCGGCGCTGTTTTTTTGTCGGGCGGCCTTCAGAAATACTGGTTTGACCCATGGCTTTACGACCGGCCACTAGGTCGGTGCGGGCTTTTTCGCTGGCTGCCGTCTCGGCATACATTAAGGCGGCTTCGGGGGCGCCACGACGACTGGCCGATAGTCCCTGAACAACAATTGTTTTTTCCTCAAAACCTTGGCGGATAGTCATCTTCGCATGCAATTCTACAACTCGGCTGCATTTTCCTTTGGCGCCTTGATAGTGCACCTTGCCGCCTTCTATGGCCTGCTTAGCCAAGGCCCGAGTTCTAAAAAAGCGTGCGGCCCATAACCACTTATCCAGCCTCACTTTATCATCACTGGTTTTGCCGAGTTTATTACCCATACTGGTGACCCTTTATTTCATCCATTGATGACATAAATTGCCTGCTCTAACACTTGAATTATGCTAAAGTCAGGCGCATATTTTATGCCATACCATATCATTATATAGGACTCTCCATGAGCGAAGTAAAGCACTGCAAGTTATTAATTTTAGGTTCTGGCCCCGCCGGATATACGGCTGCTGTTTATGCCGCCCGTGCCAACCTAAATCCAGTGCTGATTACCGGCATGCAAATGGGTGGCCAGCTCACCACCACCACCGAAGTGGATAACTGGCCTGGCGACGTAGAAGGTTTGCAAGGACCCGCCTTGATGGAGCGCATGAAGGCCCATGCTGAACGCTTTGAAACGGAAATTATTTTTGACCAAATTGATGCCGTGGACCTCAGTGAACGACCTTTCAAACTGTCTGGTCAAGGCACTCACTACACCTGTGATGCGTTAATTATTTGCACCGGGGCCAGTGCCCGTTACTTAGGCTTAGACAGCGAAACCGCATTCCAAGGTAAAGGCGTGTCTGCGTGTGCAACCTGTGATGGGTTCTTTTACCGCAATAAAAAAGTAGCCGTCATTGGTGGTGGTAATACCGCTGTGGAAGAGGCGCTGTATCTAAGCAACATTGCGGCTGAAGTGACTGTGGTACACCGGCGCGAAAAGTTTCGCAGTGAAAAGATCTTGGCAGATCGCCTGATGGACAAGGTAGAGAATGGCAACGTAAAGGTGCAATGGCATCACAACCTTGATGAAGTGCTCGGCGACGACATGGGCGTGACCGGCATGCGCATTAAGAGCAGCGAAGATGACAGCACTCAGGACCTTGATGTCGATGGTGTCTTTATTGCCATTGGTCACACCCCCAATACCGGGCTTTTTGAAGGTCAACTCGACATGCAAGACGGTTACCTTAAAGTGCAAAGCGGCACCCAAGGCAATGCCACCCAAACCAGTATTGAAGGTGTATTTGCTGCCGGTGACGTAATGGATCACATTTACCGTCAGGCCATCACTTCTGCGGGCACCGGTTGCATGGCAGCCCTAGACGCCGAACGTTTCCTAGACGATCAGTAAAAACACTAGGAATGGCCGCAGCTTTAAATGTACAATGGCGGCCATCACCCTAAATTACAATAACTCACAGAGAGGCACACTATGGAATTCTTAGGATTCTTATTCCGTTGGTCACACTTGCTATTCGGCATTGCTTGGATCGGCATGTTGTTCTACTTTAACTTCGTACAAGGCGGCTATTTTAAGCAGGCCAGTGCAGAAGGCTTAGCAGACGCTAAAGCCAAACTAGCACCTAGTGCTTTGTGGTGGTTCCGTTGGGGTGCCATGGGCACATTCCTAACTGGCGCAATCATGCTCTTCACCGTTCCTTCTGCGGTAAGCAACTACATTTGGATCGGTTCTTTGTTCGGCACCTTAATGTTCTTAAACGTTTGGTTAATTATCTGGCCTAACCAAAAGATTGCACTAGGCATGGTAGAAGGCGACGGCCCTGCAGCTGGCGCTAAAGCATTGCTGGCTTCACGCCACAACGTTTTGTTTTCTGCGCCTATGGCGTTTTGTATGTTGGCATCTGGTCACGGCGGCATGGGCGGCTGGGCTGCGGTTGATTGGAGCGCGACTTCAATGATCGTTATGCTAGCACTTGTTGCAGCACTAGAAGCTAACGCAATTGTTGGTAAGCAGGGTCCTTTGACTACTGTTAAGGGAGTAATTCACAGCTCTTTAGCCCTTACTGCGGTAATGGTATTGGTATTTAACTTCCTATAAACGGACGTTAAATAGCAGACATAAAAAAGCCCAGTTTTAACTGGGCTTTTTTAATGGTTATCCCACCAAATTTGAGGCGTCCATCCTAGACGCGAGTACATCCTGTAGACTCCATGTCCTTCCCTGTCAGCCTACATAGCAAGCTACTAAGCTAACAACGCTCCTTCACGTGTAAGATACACGCATGGGACTAGGAAAAATTCTGAGTTTTGCTTGTTTTTTCACTTATTTTAACATTTCTGCTAAAAAAACTAGCTTACTGACCAATTTTTATCAGTTCAACTTCAAATATAAGCGCATCGTTAGGCCCAATCATCTGGCCAGCACCTTGGGTTCCGTACGCTAGGTCTGGGTGAATAAAGAACTTGAACTTAGAACCTACACGCATTAACTGTACGCCTTCGGTCCAGCCTGCAATCACGCCGTTTAACGGAAATTGTGCTGGTTCGCCACGATCAACAGAGCTATCAAACACTTGACCGTCCATAGTGGTGCCATGGTAGTGCACTGTCACGGTATCCGTTGCTGCGGGCATTGCACCGTCGCCTTCAGCCAAAATTTGGTACTGTAGGCCAGTCTTGGTGACTTGAACGCCTTCGTTTTGTGCATTTTCAGCCAAATAAGCTTCACTGTTATTCAGTGCGCCCTCAAACTTAGCAGACGCTGCTTTTTGCTGGTATGCCTGTACAGCAGACACTGCTTCTTGCTGATTAACTAACGTTTTTTGTCCTAAATAGCTGGCATTAAAACCTTCTACAAACGCTTCTAAGTTAAGGTTATCAAAATCGTTAGCCAGCTGGCCAGCCACTAAAGTGCCTAAGCTGTAGCTCACTTTTTGTTCGGCATTGTCTAAATCAATTTCAGCGGCGGCTGGGGTTGCGGCTAGGCCAATAGCACTGGTAACAGCCAAACGACTAATCATGGTTTTCATGGGGTTTCCTTAATAATGGGTTAATGCCAAACGTTGCTTCTATTTAGCGTGGGCCATAGCATATATAAGACTTATTAACGAAGCAAAAGTATTTCCATTTCTTTACCTTTGTTTATTCCGACGGCCGCGGTTGCCTGTGGTATCATCCGCCGCCATGATTAAATTTGACCAGATCACTCTACAACGCGGCAGCCAGCCCCTCATCGAGGCCGCTGACCTAACCCTACACTCCGGCCAGCGCTATGGTTTGGTGGGGCGTAATGGCGCCGGTAAAACCAGCTTATTTAAGCTTTTATTAGGCCAACTTCAGCTGGACTCTGGCCAACTCACTTGGCCGCCGACCATGCGTATGGCGCACATGGCACAAGAGCTAGGCGGTGTAAAACGCACCACTTTAGACCACGTGCTCGATGGTGATCGGGCTCTACGTCAAGCCGAATCAGCCATTGCCAAGGCCGAAGCCGCCCACGATGAGCAAGCACTGGCCCACGTGTACGCCGATTACGATCACGCAGGCGGTTATACCGCAGTTAACCGCGCGCAACAGCTGTTGCAGGGGCTGGGATTTCCTGAGCAAGATTGGTCGCAGCCTGTAGGCAGTTTTTCGGGCGGTTGGCGCGTGCGTTTAAACCTTGCCCAAGCACTCATGTGCCCGTCTGATTTATTGCTGTTAGACGAACCCACCAACCACTTGGACTTAGACGCGACCATGTGGCTTGAGTCTTGGTTGCAAAAATACCAAGGCACCTTATTGCTGGTATCCCACGACCGTGACTTTTTAGACCAGGTGGTTGACGTGATTGTGCACTTAGATCACAAAAAACTCACCTCTTATCGCGGCAACTACGCCGCCTTTGAGCGCCAAAAAGCGGAACGCATGGCACAGCAGCAAGTGATGTACGCTAAACAACAAACGGAAATTGCTCACATCGAAAGCTTTATCCGCCGCTTTAAAGCCAAAGCCAGCAAAGCCAAACAAGCCCAAGGCCGCGTTAAAGCCCTACAACGTATGGAAAAAATTGCGCCCGCTTATGCAGACTCACCGTTTACTTTCCGTTTTCCTGAATTTGAGCGCACCAGCTCCACCTTGCTGGATTTAGACCAAGTTAGCATTGGCTACGAACAACCCATTTTGCACGCCAACATGACGCTGTTACACGACTCTCGTTATGCCTTGCTTGGCCCCAATGGTGCGGGTAAATCGAGCCTTATCAAAACCTTGGTGGGCGACCTTAACCCCTTGTCTGGCAGTATCACCCAAGGCGAACATCTAAAGGTTGGTTATTTTGCCCAACATCAGCTGGAAGCTTTGGATTTAGATGCGAACGGCATCTTACACCTACAACGCCTTAAGCCTAAAGCCAGCGAACAGGAGTTACGTAACTTCTTAGGCGGTTTTGGCTGGCAAGGTGAGCGTGTATTTGAGCCGGTAAAACACTTCTCAGGTGGCGAAAAGGTGCGCTTGGCCTTGGCTATGATTGCCCTACAAAAGCCCAATTTATTGTTGCTAGACGAACCCACCAACCACTTAGATCTGGAAGCACGCCATGCCCTCACCATGGCCTTGCAAGCATACGAAGGCGCACTGGTCGTCATCTCTCACGATCGCCACCTGTTACGTCAAGTGGTAGACCAGTATTGGTTAGTGGCCAACGGTAAAGTCAAAGAGTTTGAAGGTGATTTACAGGATTACCAAGCCCAAGTGCAAAGCCTAGCGTTAGCCCAAGCAAAAAACAAAATTGAAGCCAAGCGGGCCAAACCACAGACCGGCAACAACGAGTTGCTCACCACCTTGGAACGCAAAGAGCTCAAACGCCAGCAGGCAGAACACCGCAAACAACTGAGCCCGTTAAAAAAATCGATTGCTAAGCTAGAAAAAGACATCGATACCTGGCAGGCCAAGCTCGACTTATTAGAAACCGAATTGGCCCAACCTAACTTGTATCAAAGCGATAATAAGGCCACACTAAGAGACTTATTGTCCCAACAAGCCCACGCCAGCGAACAACACGAAGTGTGTGAAGAACAGTGGCTAGAGCAACAGGACCGACTTGAGTCCATGTCCCTATAACTTAGCAAGGCGCACCTATGAGCTTTCAAACTAGCCATCGTCAGTTCCCTAACAGCCGTATGCGCCGCATGCGTTTTAATGACTTTTCGCGCCGTTTGATGCGTGAGAACCAGCTCACCACCGACGACCTAATCTACCCCATGTTTGTCATCGAAGGCACTAACGAGCGCGAAGCGGTTGCCTCGATGCCCGGTGTGGAACGCTTGAGTATCGATCTTTTAGTCGCCGAAGCCAAACAATTGGTGCAACTGGGCATCCCGGCCATTGCCTTATTCCCGGTCACACCCTTGTCTGCCAAATCACTCATGGCAGAAGAGGCCTACAACCCCAACGGCTTAGCCCAGCGCGCCGTTAAGGCCGTCAAAGATGCCTGCCCAGACCTTGGCGTGATCACCGACGTGGCTCTGGACCCCTTTACCACCCACGGTCAAGACGGCATTATTGACAACACTGGTTACGTGCTCAACGACATCACCGTAGAAACCCTTATTCAACAAGCCTTATCCCACGCTCAAGCCGGTGCCGACGTAGTAGCGCCTTCCGACATGATGGATGGCCGTATTGGTAATATTCGCTGCGCGCTTGAACAGGCAGGCCATATCAATACCCGCATTATGGCCTATGCCGCCAAATATGCCTCGGCTTATTATGGCCCGTTTAGAGACGCCGTAGGCTCTGCTGGCAACTTAGGCAAAAGCAATAAGTTTGGCTACCAAATGGACCCTGCCAACAGCGACGAAGCGCTGCATGAAGTGGCCCTAGACCTTACCGAAGGTGCCGACATGGTGATGGTTAAACCCGGCATGCCTTATTTGGACATTGTGGGCCGCGTTAAGCGCGAGCTACAAGTGCCCACCTTTGCTTACCAAGTGAGTGGCGAGTATGCCATGCACATGGCGGCTTTCCAAAATGGCTGGCTCGACAAAGACAGTGTCATGCTCGAGTCTTTGTTAGGCTTTAAACGCGCCGGTGCCGATGGCATTTTGACCTATTTTGCTAAAGACGCAGCCCTGCTGTTAAACGCTTAACCTTCCACTCACTTAGGATTTAATCATGGCCAAAGCCAAGACCGCCTACGTATGCAATGAGTGCGGCTCAGATTACGCCAAATGGCAAGGCCAGTGTGGCGATTGTGGCACCTGGAATAGCCTGCAGGAAATCCGTATCGCGCCCACCGGCGGTCACGTCAGTGCCAGCACCCGGGTCAGTGCCACCAAGGGTTATGCCGGTGTAGCGGCACAGTTACAAGATTTAAGCGATATTGACATTGCCTCCGTACCACGCTTTAGCACCGGCATTGGCGAACTCGATCGCGTGTTAGGTGGTGGCTTGGTGGCTGGCTCTGCCATTTTAATTGGCGGCCACCCCGGTGCCGGTAAAAGTACCTTGTTATTACAATTGATGTGTAGCTTGGCGCAACAAATGCCCGCCCTGTATGTCACCGGAGAAGAGTCATTACAGCAAGTGGCGCTGCGTGCGCAGCGTTTAGAGTTGCCCACCACCAACCTTAAAATGCTCACAGAAACCGACGTCGAGGCTATTTTAGCCACCTGCGCCCAGCTTCAGCCTAAGTTGATTGTGGTTGATTCCATTCAGGTGATGCAGTTAGCCGACATTAGCTCCGCACCGGGCAGCGTATCGCAAGTGCGCGAATCTGCTGCTGCGCTCATTCGTTATGCAAAACAATCCAATGCCGTGTTGTTATTGGTCGGCCATGTAACCAAAGATGGCAGCATCGCCGGGCCTAAGGTGCTGGAGCACATGATTGATTGTTCGTTGCAGCTCGAAGGTGATAACGACAGCCGCTACCGCACCTTGCGTGGCCATAAAAACCGCTTTGGTGCAGTTAACGAGCTTGGCGTATTTGCCATGATGGAAAAAGGCCTCAAAGAAGTTAAAAACCCCAGTTCCATCTTTCTGTCCCGTGCCGAAGGTAATGCGGCAGGTAGTTTGGTGATGGTCATCTGGGAAGGCACGCGGCCTTTATTGGTTGAGTTACAAGCCTTGGTGGACGATAGCCACATGAATAATCCAAGGCGTGTGGCCGTGGGCCTAGACCAAAACCGCCTAACCATGTTACTGGCGGTCTTACACCGCCATGGCGGTTTACACACCGGTGATCAAGACGTATTTGTTAACGTGGTGGGCGGTGTGCGAGTATCCGAAACCGGTGCCGATTTAGCCATGCTATTGGCCATTGTATCTAGTCTGCGTGACCAGGCCCTAGACCAAAACCTCGTGGTGTTTGGAGAAGTGGGTTTGTCTGGCGAAATACGTCCAGTGCCCAGCGGTCAAGAGCGTATCCGCGAGGCCGCTAAGCACGGCTTTAAGCGCGCCATCGTACCGATTGCCAATGTGCCTACGGGCAAATCTAACGACTTAAATGGCATGCAAGTGATTGGTGTAAAAAGCCTACAAGAAGCCTTAGCTGCACTATAATTAGCTGTAACGCATAATAATAACAACCTGAGCCAGCCCCATGCCGATCAAACCAGACCTAAGCACGCGCAACGGCATTATTCGCCTTATCCGCAGTGGTGATGTCACCGAACTTACGGATTATTATAGCCGTAATCGCACTCACTTTGCCCCCTGGGAGCCAGTGCGCAGCGCTGATTTCTACCAACACAGCTATATGCTGGATCGTATCCTCGAAGCGGAAGGTGAGTTTCATGCCGATAAACAAGTGAAACTCGGGGTATTTTGCCCTCACCACCAAAAAATGATCGCCAGCATCGATTTTTCTCAAATTGTCCGCGGCCCCCTGCAAGCCTGTTTTGTCGGCTACTCCATTGATGCCCAGCGCCAAGGCCAAGGCCTAATGCAGGAGTTTATGCCTCCCTGTTTAGCTTATATGTTTAATGAGTTTAATATTCACCGGGTCATGGCGACTTATATGGTCAACAATGTTCGTAGCGCAGCGCTGTTGCAACGGCTGGGGTTTGAAAAAGAAGGCTACGCCAAGTCCTACCTAAATATTGCTGGTCGTTGGGAAGATCATGTGCTCACAGCGTTGGTTAATCCGAGCCACGATTGATCAACAAGTAACATCCATTTACGACAATAGTGGAATTTTTTCTCGCAACGCAAGGAATTGCCAGATATCTCGCGTTAACGCGTTTGAGTATCCGTCGATGCGGTGCAGGCGAATTTCCAATTCGACCGCCCATTGTTCACCTCCTGCCAGAGAAAGTACACCCGAATCCAAATCTGGCTGCACCAAGCTGCGGGGCAGCCACGCTACACCATCACCATTGCTCACCCGAATTCTCAGGGCACCTACCATTGGATTTTCGTACACTACGTTAAGACGACTTTGCATATTGCGCTGTTTGATTAAGGGCTCTAGATGGCGACCTATGGGCGCAGTGGGCCCAAATTGTAGATAGGGTATCGAATGCGGATGGGATTCGTCATCCAAGTCAAACAAGGCACCTCCTTCAACACTAGCCTTACAAACAGGGATGAGCATGTCATGGCCAATAACAATAGACTCGAGCTGAGATTGATGGTGCCGAGGAGTCCAGTACTCACTTTCGTAGGCAATCACAAAATCCACATGGCCTTTGTCCAAATCCTCAAGACAGTTGAGTAAATTATCCGCTCGCAAGCGCGACATAATAGGGCCAAAACCATTCTCAAACGCTTGTAACCAATTAGGGTAAAAACGCCAACCAATGGAGTGCTGTGCGGCAAAAGTAACAAGGTATTTGTCTGGCTGAGACAACATTTGCTGCACATGGCCGCGCTCAGTTTCTAATCGCTCGATCGCTTGCAGAGCAGCTTCCAACATTTGCCTTCCTGCATCCGTCACTTGTACTGGGTGGCAAGATCGGTCGACTAAGTCCGCTCCCACCCAAGCTTCCAAGGCCTTGATACGGCGACTTAACGCAGGCTGACTAATGTTACCTAACATCGCCGCTTGAGAAAAATTCTGTGTCTTCGACAAATTTTCGAAATCTTTAAACCATAATATATTCATAAATATCAATAATAATGCAAATTTTGCATTATGCAATAGAAAAATAACATTGGCCTGATTTTATAATTAGGGAGTAGGGTGTTGGGCATCACCCGACATTAGCGAGCCTTTATGAATTCTTCAATTTCACCCATCACCGGTCCAGATACCCTTGGCCTTTCACGTTTTCCACGAGTCGATATTTGCCATCAGCCGACTCCGATAGAGCCTATGATCAGGCTCAGCGAGCATTTAGGTAGCGCTCAATTTTATATTAAGCGCGATGACTGCACTGGGCTTGCCGGAGGCGGAAATAAAACTCGTAAATTGGAGTTTTTGGTGGGCGATGCTGTTAGTAAAAATGCGGATACTTTGGTCACCCAAGGAGCAGTGCAATCTAATCATGTTCGCCAGACAGCTGCGGCGGCATGTCGTTATAACTTAGCAAGCCATGCATTGCTAGAACGGCGCATTGCCGATACGGCCTGCTCTTACGAATCTACGGGCAATGTACTGTTAGATCGTCTGTTTGGCACCCAATTAGAGTTTCGTGGCCCGGGTTTGGACATGAACGCAGAAGCTCAAGCTACATGTAAAGAACTAGAGGCCACAGGTGCAAAACCTTATTTTATTCCCGGCGGGGGCTCCAATGAAATAGGCGCACTAGGTTACGTTTCATGTGCTCAAGAGTTGGTTCACCAAATGGCTACCATGGCACTGGACTTCGATTGGATAGTGCTGGCAACAGGCAGCACAGGCACCCAGGCTGGCTTGGTCGCAGGACTGCACCAATTAGGTTACCAAGGTTCCGTTTTAGGCGTTAGTGTGCGACAACCAAGAGATAAACAAATTAATGCCGTTCATAGTTTGTGCCAACGCACCCTAACCAAACTAGGTGTAGATGATGAAATCCCCGTATCTAAGATAAAAGTTGATGATGGGTATGTAGGCGGTGGCTACGGCATCCCTGCTAATTCTACACTTGAAGCGATCACCATCGCTGCAAGATACGAAGGTTTGCTGCTAGATCCCGTTTATTCTGGCAAGGGTTTTGCCGGCATGTTGGGTATGGCACGAGCCGACTTCTTTAAGCCCACAGACAAGGTATTGTTTTTACATACTGGTGGTTCGTCGGCGTTATTCGCCTATGAAGACGTCATTGTGAGTTAAATGTATTAGCTAGGTGCCAGCTTGTGGCACCACCTGAATAAACCGTCACCTAAGGAGACGAAAATGAAAAAAGCAATAATAAATATAGCCTGCGCTTCGGCCTTAAGTTTGGCATCGGCCCAAGCCCTTAGTTCAGAAAAAGTTAACATTGGAGCCCCTAGCTGGACCGGTGCTCAAGCCATAGCTGCATTATTGCAAGCTGTGGTTGTAGAGCGAATCGGTGGCGAAGCCAATTTGGTGCCCGGCAATAACGCGACCATATTCCAAGCCATGGACCAAGGCAAAGGTGATATTGATGTACACCCCGATGTTTGGCTACCTAACCAGCAAAGCTTCACAAACAAATATGTGGATGGCAATAAGTCTGTCACCTTAGGCTCGAATGCATATGAAGGAAACCAAGGGTTCTGTGTATCTGAACAATTTGGTAGTGCCAACAATGTCACAGATATAGCCGACCTAGGTCGTCCTGATGTTGCATCCAAAATGGACAGCGATGGCAATGGCAAGGGCGAAATGTGGATCGGTGCCCCAGGCTGGGCCTCTGCTAACGTAAATGAAGTCAAAACTAGGGATTATGGCCTGCTGCCTTTTATTGACCCTATCCGAGCTGAAGAAAGCGTGAAAACAGCCCGCGTAAAAGACTCAATCGCTAAACAGGAAGGGTATGCCTTTTATTGTTACAAACCCCATGCTATTTGGTATATGTTTGACGTACGCATGCTGACTGAACCTAAGTTTGATGTCGCCAAATACACTATGGTGCAACCGTCCGACTCCCCTGACTGGTACACAGACTCTAAGGTTGCTACCAAAGATGCTTTGAAACAGGTTCAAATTGCTTGGTCGAATTCTTTAGAAGGTCGCTCCCCCGCTATTGTAGAATTCTTTGAGCGTTTCTCGTTGACTGCCGATGACGTCAGTGGTTTTGCTTATGAAGTCTCTGGTAAGGGTCGTAAACCAGCAGATGTTGCAAGCGAATGGATAGCCAATAACCCAGAGCGTGTCGATGCTTGGCTCGGCCTATAGTTGACTATACGCTCTTGTAACGATGGCGCTGTCTCTTGCATAGAGTCATGCGCCATCTTTGTTTATGCTAGGCAACAACCACTTTCCCCTTAGGCCATAAAAGGTAACCCCCCAATGACACCCTCTGCAGTAAATACACCACCAGCAACAGTTGTTGAAGTTTCTAACGTTTGGAAAATTTTTGGCGACAACGCTGAAGCAGCATTGAAGGCCATTCGTGAAAAAGGATTGTCCAAAGCTCAAGTGTTGACGCAATATAACGCGGTGGTTGGAGTGGCTGATGTTAGTTTTAACATCAAAAAAGGGGAGATATTTTGCATTATGGGTCTTTCTGGTAGCGGCAAATCAACCCTGGTACGCCATTTTAATCGATTGCTAGAACCCACGGCAGGAAGTATCCGTATCCAAGGCACTGATGTTATGGCCCTAGAGGCAAAACAACTACAAGAGTTTCGTAATCGCCAGATTGGCATGGTGTTTCAAAATTTCGCATTGATGCCGCACCGCTCAGTGCTTGATAACGTCGCGATGCCCCTAGAAATTCGCAAAATAAATAAGAATGAAAGGCTAGAAAAAGCCGCAGAAATACTTAATATTGTTGACCTTAGTGCATGGGGCAACAAGTTTGCCCACGAACTATCTGGTGGTATGCAGCAGCGTGTCGGACTTGCGAGAGCTCTTGCGGCCGACCCAGACGTGTTATTGATGGACGAACCGTTTAGTGCGTTGGACCCTCTCATTCGGAGGCAATTACAAGATGAGTTTATTGAGCTATCGGCTAGTCTCAACAAAACCACCATTTTTATTACCCATGACCTTGATGAAGCGGTGCGAATTGGTGACCGTATTGCCATTATGCGCGATGGTGAGGTGGTGCAAATCGGCACCGCCGAAGACATCGTATTACGGCCGGTTGATGACTACGTAGCTGAGTTTGTAGCTGGTATATCTCATCTCAAAGTAATCCGCGCCAGCGCCTTGGCACAACCTATAGAAGCCTATACGGCAGCACAAGGACCAATAGTTGCCAATGCACCCCGGATTGATGATGAAATGCCATTAAACAAAGTGATGCAACTTGCCATCGACCACGACCAGATCGTTGTGACCCATAACGCTGTAGAAATTGGTGTAATTAATCGACAACTAATCCTACAAGCCGTATTAGATGGAGGAGAGTTATAATGGCCAACCATAACACCAAAGATCAAGCCATTAGTCAGTTTGTCGCCACTCAGGTACCCTACTACCAAAACCAATTTGCAAAAATTGGCGCTCAATCAGGCTTTGCCTGGACCTTTAATTTAGCCGCAGGCATATTAGGTCCCATATGGTTTGCCGCCCGTGGATTATGGCAATGGGCGCTTACCTTTTTACTCATTGAGACCTTCGCTTGGGTGCAGATCGTACGTGGCATGTTTGGCGATTTAGCCTCTGATGCATGGGTTCGAATTGGCCAAATTGAGGGCACGTTAGATCTTCGTCGCCAGCAATTAGCCTCCGCTATCGAAAGCCAATCGGATAAAATTGATGTCTATAAACGCACCGTAGCTTCATTAGAGAACGCCATAGGTGGCATTCGATTAGAAGCACAGGCCTTAGAACAAACGGGCTTGTGGATCGTCGTAGGCGGCGTATTGCTCATGCTGTTAACCAAGTACACACAATCTGTGATTGCCAATAGCGCCTTAGAAAAGCGTTTTTCTGAATGGTTGTCCGACTCCGGATTAGCAGCAGGTCTACCATTGGCTCGTGTCACCACCGCTATATTGTTCGTGTTCACAATTACTTTTGCGACAGTCGTGCACTATAGTTTCCCCAACAGTATCGCCGTGCTAAGCGAATTTCCAACACAACCAGAAATCCGACTTACAGCCATCGATTGGGTAGAGCAATTTTTTAGTTTTTCTGTGTCTCATGGTGAAGTGTTTTTTGATTTTATTGCTCTGTGTATTCGCTTATTGCTAGACGGTTTGGAATTGATCTTTGTACAAACGCCGTGGTTGGTAGTAGGCGCATTCATCGCACTATTAACCTGGTTATCTGCGGGGCCAACTGCCGCTATTTATGGTATAGCCTTTCTTGGTTATATGGGGCTGCTGGGTTTTTGGGAAAAAGCAATGACCACGCTTGCATTATTAGGAACCGCCGCGTGCCTTTCCATTATCATAGGTATACCTTTAGGCATGTACTGCGCCAGACGAGAGCGCTTTTATGCCTTTATCCGGCCCATAATGGACTTTATGCAAACCATGCCCGCTTTTGTTTTTATGATACCGGTGATTGCCTTCTTTGGCACCGGCAAACCAGCTGCAGTAGTCACCACCATGATCTTTGGTGGCACACCAGTCGTAAGGCTGACGGTATTAGGTTTACGTGGTGTACCTGAACACGTGCGAGAAGCAGCAATCGCATTTGGTGGCAGCAAATGGTACCTGCTTTCCCGAGTTGACCTGCCTCTTGCAAGCCCTTCCATTCGAGCGGGAATTAACCAAACAATAATGCTAAGCTTGGCCATGGTTGTGGTCGCATCCCTTATCGGCGCTAAAGGCCTTGGTGAGGATGTTCTAGAGGCGTTACAGTACGCCAACGTCGGTCAAGGCATCCTGGCAGGTTTTGCCATCCTTTTCTGCGCCATGATTTTAGACCGTATTGTTCAAGGAGAGCGTAAATAATGAAATCTCTTAAGCCCTGCCTAGTCTTAGTGCATGGCTTTTTGGGGGGTAGTGCTCAATGGAGCCAGCAGCTACAAGAATGGCAATCTGAATATCATATTGTTGCCATCGATCTACCAGGCTATGGCCTAAAGCACAACATACCTGCGCCCACACGTATTGAAGACTTCGCGGAGGCAGTATTAGTTGAGCTGTCTGGCATGGGAATACAAACTTTCCACCTGTTGGGCCACTCAATGGGTGGAATGATCGTACAAGCCATGGTAAAGCAAGCACCAGAACGCATAAATAAACTGGTGCTTTATGCGACTGGGGCCATTGGCAGTTTGCCTGGCCGCTTTGAGCCCATCGCCGAATCCATTCGAAAAGCTGAAGTTGAAGGCGCATATGCGACCAGTCAACGCATTGCTAGCAATTGGTTTCTAGCGGGCGCTAAGTCTCCGGGGTACTCAAAATGTGCTGAGCTCGCAGCAGTGGGCTCATTACAAGCCATATTGGCAGGGCTAACTGCGATGGAAGCATGGTCAGGAGTTCACCAGCTAGCTCACATAAACCAGTCCAGCTTGATAATATGGGGCGATTCAGACGCCACTTACACTTGGCGTCAAATAGAGCAATTGTGGCAGCAAATTCAGTCAAGCCAGTTGGCTGTTCTTCCCCAATGTGGCCACGCGGCGCATTTAGAAAAACCAACGTTATTCAACGCCATGGTATCTGCTTTTTTACAATCATAAAAAAACCGGCGTCTATTGCTAGAGGCCGGTTTTTTAAAACAAAATCAATTACTTGATCTTAGCTTCTTTGTACATTACATGCTTACGGACGCGTGGATCGTACTTCTTCATTTCCATTTTGTCAGGCATGGTACGCTTGTTCTTTGTAGTGGTGTAGAAGTGACCAGTACCGGCGCTGGAAACCAGCTTAATTTTATCGCGCATGAGTCTTCTCCTTAAACCTTAGTGCCGTTGGCACGAACGTCAACAAGTACAGTATCAATACCTTTCTTGTCGATGATACGCATACCTTTTGAAGATACACGAAGGCGAACGAATTTGTTTTCGCTTTCTACCCAAAAACGATGCCAATGCAAGTTTGGTAAAAAACGACGACGTGTTTTGTTGTGTGCGTGTGACACATTGTTACCAGCGACAGGGCGCTTTCCGGTAACCATACATACTCTGGACATTTTAACTTCCTCTATTTTAGTGTTGAATTAAGCATTGTGCTCAGTTCTCAGGCGGAGCAGCCCTCCAGTGGGCCATTATCCGTACCGGCCATATCCACACCTAAGTTCTGGAGGTGGAAATATGGAGGCCGGACTTTAGCAGATTAAACAACCACAAGCAAGGTGATTAGGCTTATCTAAGACGCAATGGCAGACAATACAGGCCAAAAAGAAGGGTAGGACTCACATAAACCCTCGATCGGCAAAAGACACCCATTCGTTGCGACCCACTACCACATGGTCCAAGATGCGAATATCAACTAAGGCGAGGGCATCGACCAAGGCTTGTGTGATGAGGCGGTCGCTGGCACTGGGTTCGGCCACGCCGGAAGGGTGGTTGTGGGCCAGTATCACCGCGGCGGCGTTTTTGGCAAGTGCCAGCTTGACCACCTCTCGCGGGTGCACGCTGGCGCTATCGATGGTCCCTTGAAACAACTCCACCAGCTCTAACAAACGATGTTGATTGTCTAACAATAGGACACAAAACACTTCCCGCTGGTAGTGGCCAATATTGCACTGTAAGTAAGTGCTCACTTTGGTGCTGGTATTTAGGCTGGTTAAGGTTTCGAGTTCTTGCTGCTGTAGCCTCAAACCCAACTCGCGCACCGCTTGCAACTGAACGTACTTGGCGGGCCCGATGCCTTGCTGCTGGCAGAATTGTTCCATATTGGCGTCGAGCAGTTGATGCAAGCCGCCAAAGCGACTGAGCAATTGCCGCGCTACATCCACCGCCGACAAACCAATACAGCCGGTACGTAAAAAAATGGCCACCAGCTCCGCATCTGTGAGGTTTTTGGGGCCATATTTAAGTAGCCTCTCCCTCGGCCTTTCGGCAGCGGGCCATTGTGTAATCGCCATCGCATCAATGCTCCTAATCCATTAGGTATAACCTAAAGCTTAGCAGTGATTGAGACAAATACTAGGCACTACTACAAGGAATTAATCACATGCCCGCCGTCCACAGGGATCACCGCGCCGGTCATAAAAGAACCTGCGTCACTGGCTAATAGCAACATCGGGCCTACCAGTTCATGGGTTTGCCCTAAGCGCCGCATAGGCACCTTTTGAACTACGTAAGCTTGGCCTTTTTCCGTTGCCAGCACGTCTTCATTCATTTCTGTGCAGAAGTAACCCGGCGCAATGGCGTTGACACGTATCTGGTGACGCGCCAATTCCAGCGCCAATACCTTGGTCAGGTGCACAACACCGGCCTTGGCCGTTGCATAGTGGCACATTTGCGCTGCGCCCCTAAGGCCAAGAATAGAAGCGATATTGATTATACTGCCCGACTTCTCTGCTTTAACCAAGCGCTTAGAAAAGGCTTGTGACAGTCGCCAGACTGATTTTAGGTTGGTATCCATCATCTCGTCCCACGACTCCTCACTCATCTCCAAAAAGGGTTGCGTATTGCCAATACCGGCGTTGTTAACCAGCACATCCACGCAACCTAACTGGCTCTCAACCGCGTCTAACACGGCCTCAATGTTGTTATTGTCGGTAACGTCTAGGGCCACCGGCATCGCTCGGCCACCCTTGTTTTCTATGTCTGCAGCCAATGCCTGTAAACGCTCCATGCGCCGTGCGGCAATCACCACGGTGGCACCCGCTTCTGCCATCGACAAGGCAAATTGTTTGCCTAGGCCGCTGGAGGCGCCGGTGATGAGTGCAATTTTTCCCGTTAGGCTTAAGTGATTTATAGCCATAGTATTACTCCTATTTGGGTGTGCAGATTATGCTCGTTTAGGTGGCGTGAGGTAGGCCGCCATGGGGCCAAATTGAGCCTGTACTTGTTTAATTTCCATACGCGCTATGGCGCGCAGGTGTACTTCGTCTGGGCCGTCGGCGAAGCGTAGCGCCCGGCCCCAAGTCCAATGATCGGCCAGCGGCGTATCTGGGCTGATACCCATTGCTCCAAACACTTGCATGGCGCGGTCGGTCACCGTGGTGTGGAGCATAGGCACTAGCGCCTTAATCATGGCGATTTCTTTACGGGCGGCTTTAGCGCCGACCTCATCAATCATCCACGCCGTTTTAAGCACTAACAATCGGGCCTGCTCAATTTCCATGCGAGAGCGGGCGATACCGTCAGACACGGCGCCTTGCTCATACAGGTATTTCCCAAAGGCTTGTCGTTGTTGCGCGCGCTCGGTCATCATGGCTAAAGCCAATTCAGCGGCACCAATGGAGCGCATACAATGATGAATTCGCCCGGGCCCCAAACGGGCCTGAGCTAAGGCAAAGCCGCTGCCTTCTTCGCCTAATAAGTTGCTGGCAGGGACACGCACGTTACTCAATACAATTTCGCAATGCCCCTCTGGGGAGTGATGATTCATAATATTGATGTTGCGCACCACCTCTACACCTGCAGTATCTATAGGCACTAAAATCATACTTTGCTGGTGATGTGTGTCAGCCGTGGGGTCGGTTTTACCCATCAGGATCAATATTTTGCAATTTGGATGTGCTGCATTGGTAATAAACCATTTGCGACCGTTGATCACATAATCGTCGCCGTCTCGGGTAATGGAGGTTTGAATATTGGTGGCATCCGAGGAAGCCACGTCAGGCTCTGTCATGGCAAAGGCCGAGCGCATACTGCCGTTAAGCAATGGCTCTAGCCACTGTTTACGCTGCGGTGCTGTGGCACACATGTGTAGTAGCTCCATGTTGCCGGTGTCGGGGGCATTACAATTAAACACTTCCGCGGCCCAACTGATACTGCCCATAATTTCGGCTAAGGGCGCATACTCCAAATTCGACAAGCCGGTACCTGGCTCACCCGCGCTAAGGTGAGGTAGAAACAAGTTCCACAACCCTTCTGTTTTTGCCCGCGCCTTTAGGTCTTCCATAAAACTCACGGGGTAAACACCAGCGTTCACTTCCTTGTGCCATTGGCCTATGCGCGGCACAATATGGTCGTCCATAAAACTCTTGAGCTGTTGGCACAGCGCTTCTACCTTTGGCGAGTAAGTAAAATCCATCATGGGTTCCTTGGTTCTATAGTGGTGGCATCAGCAATAAGCTCGACTGCCATAGTGGCTAAAGGCGCGGTTAATTTTCCAACTTCGGCAGCCCTGCCACTAGACGCGTTGCCGTCCAGTGCGCGCTTCATCACCCCTTGGCAAATGGCGGCCAAACGAAAGAAGCTGAAGGCCAAATAAAAATGCCAATGGTCAATGCCTTGCAAGTGCCTAAGTTGGCAATAATGTGCAACGATGTCGGCCTCCGATGGTATGCCTAGTTGAGCGCGATCCAAACCGGCCAAACCTTTAATTAGGCCATCGGGCGGCAGCCGTAAACACATACAAAAATAGGCTAAATCGGCTAATGGATGGCCTAGCGTAGACAACTCCCAGTCCAACACCGCCAAGGCCTTGGTACCCTCTGGCTGGAATATGACATTGTCAAGCCGGTAATCACCATGAATCAAGCTCACCTGGCCATCATCTGCGGGGAAATTGTTTGATAACCAGTTTATCAATGTGTCCATAGACTCAATGTGCTGGGTTTCTGCGGCACGGTATTGCTTAATCCAGAGCGCCAATTGACGCTCAAAATAACCACTGGGGCGGCCATAGTCCTGCAAACCCACCTCATCAACTATTATATTGTGCATTTGCGCCAACACACTAATTAGCTCATCAAACAATGATCCACGTTCATAGGCCGTTAGTGTCGGTAGCGCCGCGTCCCAAAAGATTCGCCCCGGTACAAAATCCATGATGTAAAACATAGAGCCAATCACGGTGTCGTCTTCACACAGGTGAAACACCCGTGCTACTGGCACAGCCGTTGTGGCCAAGGCTTGTTGCACTTGGTACTCGCGATCAACGGCATGGGCTGATTTTAATAACTGCCCGGGGGGTTTGGCCCGTAATACATAGTCGCCACTGGCTGCGGTTAACAAATAAGTGGGGTTTGATTGGCCGTCGGCAAATTTTTTCACCGTTACAGGCCCGCTAAAACCTGTCACCTGTGACTCTAGATAAGGCACCAACCTAGTCAGGTCAAAATGGTGTTTGTTAGTGTTCATAATTCACCCATAGGTAATTGCGTCTGTTCGACCTGGCTGATCTAGGTGCGATATGTTATTAAAGCTGGCGAGCCGTATCGACTCACGGTTGAAGAAGTAATGACACACGCTGGTATTGCGAATTTGCATATTGAGTTCAATGGCCGTGGCCGTAGGGCATTCAAGCACTTGATGTGTTAGGGCAGCGATGGGCCCTCCAGAACTCACAACCAAAACCCGCTTGGCATTTGATTGTTGAATAAACTGCTGAGCGTCTGCCACCCTTGCCATAAACGCCTTCCACGTCTCCGGCACCCCATCCAGTTGATCCCTTGACCACAGCTCTAGCGCCTGTTTTAAGGCCTTGTAATAAGACCTCTTATCACCCTTAGCGTGCGACATATGCTGTGGATATTGGCGCTCCATGGCCTCAGTGATGGCATAAAAGTCGTACTCATTAAGGCCGGCATGCTGATCGAAAATCTGCTCCTGACCCAAACCACGACACAGGTGCTGAGCCGTTTGTTGATGCCGCAGTTGAGTGCCAATAATAATTTTATCAAATTCGATATGGCGCTCGGCAAAATACTGACCCAGCCAAAAGGACTGCTGCTCGCCCAAACCAGACAGCTGATCGTAGTCATCGGCGCCAAAACTAGCCTGCCCGTGCCTTACCAAAAAAAGTTCTGCCATGTGTTTATTCCAGGGACCTAATGACATCAGCCTATCGAACCCTGAGACATATTGGAAATTTATTATAGAAATGGTAGCCTATTCACAAGCTGAATATCGGACCTTTGAGAATTTACCATGCGCTTGAACAAAGTCGATTTGAATTTGTTTATCGTGTTTGATGCCATTTACACCGAACGTAATTTGACTCGTGCGGCGCAGGTGCTGTGTATTACCCAACCCGCCGTGAGCAATGCCTTAGCTAGACTGCGCAAAACCTTTAACAACCCACTGTTTGTGCGGACCCCTCAAGCGATGGTGCCAACACCCGTGGCCGACAATATTATCGTGCACGTGCGCGAAGCCCTACGGCTACTAAATACCAGTGTCCAAGAAGGCGACCAATTCCAACCTGCTACGGCCCAAAAAGCCTTTCGAGTCAGCATGAACGACTTACCCGAAGCCCTAATATTGCCCTCCTTACAACAACAACTACAGCAGGTTGCACCCAACATCCAGCTTGCAAGCTACTATTCAAACCGCCAAGAGGTCCCCCAAGAGCTCACCGCAGGCACCCTAGACCTAGCCATCGAAGCGCCTATAATTAATGACTCTCAGCTGTATCATCGCCCTCTGATTAAGGATCGATATGTGTGTATGTTACGTAGACGCCACCCTTGCGCTAACGACCCCCTCACTATAGAGCGCTATTTAGGCTTGGGGCATATTCATATCTCCAGCCGTAAAAAGGGCAGAGGTCATACGGACCTAGCCCTCAATGCCATGGGTATGACTCGCAACATTCAATTACGTGTACAGCATTATATGGTGGCGCCATTAGTGGCCATGAGAACCGATTTGGCCTTAACCGTACCCCTGCGCCTAGCCCAGCAATATGATGCTAAGATACTGGAGCTACCGTTTGAGTTGGAACAACTGGAGTTGCACCTCTATTGGCATAAAAGCGCCGATCAAGATCAGGCCAATCAATGGCTGCGTGAAAATTTGTCTCGCATAGTCACGGCAGACCTAGACGCCAAACCCTCTGCAAATTTACAATGGACCCCATGACACAACTCACCAACACCAGCGACGATGCCCAGGACGGCCTGCAAACCCTGTTTAAAAACTTACCGGGCATGGCCTACCGCTGTGTTAACTTAGACCACTGGCCCATGAGTTTTGTCAGCGAAGGCTGCGAAGCGTTGTGTGGCTATACCAGCCAGCAATTAGAAACTCAGCAAGTGTTGTGGGGCGATTTCACCCACCGTCATGATGTCGCAGAAGTGGATCGACAGGTGAAATCCGCGGCCCGTAAGGGCCAACCATTTGAAGTGGAGTACCGCATTGTACCCCGCACAGGCCCACATAAATGGGTGTGGGAACGGGGCCGCGTCGTAGACTGGCTAGACGATGGCACGGCCGTGCTTGAGGGCTTTATCACCGACATCACCAGCCTTCGTGACGCCCAACGTACTGTCAGCGATCAACGGGCACAGCTGGCCCATGTGGAGCGGCTAAATACCTTGGGCGAAATGACCGCCGCTATTGCCCATGAGATTAACCAGCCCCTCACCGCCATAGCCATGTACAGTAAGTCGGCCCAGCTGTTAGCGCAACAGGGTAATCAAAAGCAGTTACAAGAAGTGCTCGAGAAGCTGGCTCAACAGTCATTGCGGGCAGGGGCGGTGATTGAGCGCATGCAAGCCATGAGTTATCAGAGTAGCCATCAGCAAGATCACATCGACCCAATCAACCTCCTTAAAGAAATCAAAGACTTGGCTGAGATTGAGGCGCAAGTTCACAGCTATACCATTGAACTACAGTTGCCCCATGAGCTGCCCAGCATTAGCTGTGATCCCATCCAAATTCAGCAGGTAATTTTAAATTTGCTGCGTAATGGCATGCAGGCCATGCAAGTCAACCTGTGTAGCGCAGGCAGCGCCATTGTACTCGCTGCCAAGGTGGTCGATGAACAGCTATGGATACACGTTAGAGACCAGGGCACTGGCATTGAGACCGCCATGGCCGATAAGCTATTTTTAGCTTTTGCGTCTAATAAGCACACCGATAAAGCCGCGGGTATGGGTTTAGGCCTAACCATTGGCAAAGCCATTATCGAAGCTCACGGAGGCCGCTTAAATTATTCTAACCTGCGCCCAAATGGCGCAGAATTCAGCTTCAATTTGGCGCTACCGAGCAAGCACGCCTGATGGGTATCCAGCGGCCACCTGAACCCCAGGTATTGATCGTCGATGACGACGCTGCCGTGCGCGACGCCATGAGTTTATGGCTCTCCTGCAACGGTTATCATTGCCGTTGCTTTGAGCACGCCGAAGACTTTATTGACCACTATTCAAACGACTTACAAGGCTGCATCATTGCCGACATTCGGATGCCCGGCATGAATGGCCTAGAACTGCAGTCGCACCTCAATCACTTAGAGTGTGTCTTGCCACTGGTGTTTATTACCGGCCACGGCACTGTCCCTATGGCAGTGGAGGCGATGCGTCATGGGGCGTTAGATTATTTACGTAAACCCGTGGACGAGCAACAGCTGTTACGCTTGGTTGAGCACGCCTTTACCTTAGATCAGTCCCGCGTAAACCAAACTCAGCTCTTGACCAGCCTTACCCCGAGGGAGCGCCAGGTGGCGGAGTTGGTCGTCGACGGGTTGGCCAACAAAGTCATCGCCGCTAACCTCAACATCAGCCAACGCACAGTAGAAGTTCATCGCTCAAACGTGATGACTAAGTTAGCTGTAAACACTCTACCGGAACTGGTTAAAACCTTCCTCAAGTCTCTGCCTTAGTGAAGCATTTCCGCCCCGCGCACTACGGGTATTCCACAATACTCAAGCCCCAGCATCTGCGCTAGCCTGTAATCAATCAACTAATTCAGTTGCTATAGATCAATAAAAAAGGTGTGTTATGAGTAAACAACGTGTTGCCATTATCGGTGCCGGCCCTAGCGGCTTAGCCCAACTACGAGCGTTCCAATCGGCCCAAGCAAAGGGTGCGGATATCCCAGAAATTGTGTGTTTTGAAAAGCAAGATAACTGGGGTGGTTTATGGAACTACACTTGGCGCACCGGTGTGGATCAGTATGGCGAGCCCGTACATGGCAGCATGTACCGTTACCTTTGGTCAAACGGCCCTAAGGAAGGCCTGGAGTTTGCAGACTACTCGTTTGACGAGCATTTTGGCCGCGAAATTGCGTCTTTTCCACCCCGAGCCGTGTTGTTTGATTACATCGAAGGTCGAGTTAAAAAGGCCGATGTACGTAAATACATTCGTTTTTCTAATGTCATTCGTAACGTCTCTTACAACGAGGCTAGCGACACCTTTACGGTCACCGCTGAAGACCTGCCCAACAACAAACAGTATCAGGAAGAATTTGATTATGTAATCGTGTCTAGCGGTCACTTCTCTACACCTAATGTGCCTGAATATCCTGGCTTTAACCACTTTGGTGGCCGTATTATGCATGCCCACGATTTCCGCGATGCATTGGAGTTTAAAAACAAAGATGTGCTCATTTTAGGCACCTCTTATTCCGCCGAAGACATTGGCTCGCAGTGCTGGAAGTATGGCGCCAAAACCATTACCGTGGCGCACCGCACCGCACCCATGGGTTACGACTGGCCCGATAACTGGCAAGAAGTACCGGCCCTAGAGCGAGTCGACGAAGACACGGCTTACTTTATCGATGGCACCAGCAAAACAGTAGACGCCATTATTCTCTGTACCGGTTATATTCATCACTTTCCATTTATGGACGAGTCTCTCAAACTCAAAACCAACAACCGCCTCTATCCCGTAGACCTCTACAATGGCGTGGTATGGCAGCATAATCCCAAGCTGCTTTATTTAGGCATGCAGGACCAGTGGTACACCTTTAACATGTTTGATGCGCAAGCATGGTATGCAAGAGATGTGGTGATGGGACGAGTGGCATTACCTACTCAACCGGAAATGCAGGCGGATATCGACGATTGGCGCGCGCAAGAAGATGCTTGTGCAGACGACTACGCGGCCATTGCCTTCCAAGGCCGCTACACCATGGAGTTAATGGCCAAAACCGATTACCCAGCCATTGACCTTGAAGACTGTAACCAAGCCTTCTACCAATGGAAGAAACACAAGAAACTAGGCATCATGACCTTCCGTAACCATGGTTACAAGTCGGCGTTAACGGGTAAAACGGCACCGCCGCACCATACCCCATGGAAGGATGCGCTGGACGACTCTCTCGAGTGCTACTTGGGCACTAGCGAAAATGACGCCTAGGCGTTTGCCAGCCTGTTAGTGAGTGGAAGTGTGCCATCGATGGCCACTTCCACTTCATCCCCCGGCTCCAAAAAGCGCATGGGGGTGAACCCCATACCAACACCTGCCGGTGTACCTGTGGCTATGACATCACCCACCTCTAGGCTAATACCTGCCGATAATGTTGCTATTAACGTCGGTATGTCAAAAATCATCTGCGCCAAACTGGCGTCTTGTCTCACTTCGCCATTGACCTTGCACGTGAGTCGCGTATCGTCGCTTAACGCTTGGCCGTAGGTGGGTGTAATGGCAGGACCCATGGGCCCAAAGCCGTCAAGACTTTTACCCAGGTGCCATTGGCCATGGCGTTTTTGCAGGTCCCTTGCCGACACGTCGTTGTAACAAACGTAGCCAAACACATGGTTCCACGCATCCTGCTTAGCTATGTTAATCCCCGCTGTGCCAATCACCAGTGCCAACTCACCTTCGTAATCGATTTTTCGGGTCACTCCCTCATGTAAAGGAATGGTGTCCAATGGGCCTAGGAGCGTATTAGTGGCCTTGCTAAACACAATAGGGCATTGAGGCAGATCGGCACTAATACCCATTTTATCGGCGATTTCAGCCGCATGATCGGCGTAGTTTTTACCAATACAAAATACGTTTCGACGCAAATAAGGCAGGGCTGAGGTGACTTTGTATGGATCATACTCACTGCAAGCGATACGCCCCTGGTGCGCTTGACGCGCCATATTTTCGACCTCTAATTGCGCCTCCTTATCGGCGTCAATCAAAGCCCACATGTCGGCACACGGCAATACAAGCCCCAAGCTGGTGCTCGCCGCTTGTAGGTCGATTAAGTCATGCTTGATAACAACACCTAAGCCACCACCGTTAATTGTTACGTAATGCATCTCTTTGCTCCCGAAATAGTCTGTATAAACTGCAATAGGCCTTTGTCGCATACCGAATCTAAACATTATTAGGTATAATGCCGCTTCATTTAAGACCTTGACGCGTATCAATGCGACATTTGGTCTATTTCTACGCCTTTTGTCCTCGTTTTTGTCGCTCAAAGGGTTCACGCTACGGAGTATCTTATGAAGAGCCCAGTAAACGTCGTTATCACCGGTGCCGCCGGTCAAATTTCTTATTCCCTTATTTTTCGCATCGCTAAAGGCGAGATGCTAGGTAGCGACCAGCCCATTAACCTAAAGCTGTTGGAAATTACTCCAGCCCTTGGCGCCCTTAATGGCGTAGTTATGGAAATTGAAGATTGTGCCTTCCCATTAGTAAACTCTATCACGCCAACCGACGACGCGGCAGTGGCTTTTGATGATGCCCACTATTGTTTACTTGTAGGCGCACGTCCTCGTGGGCCCGGTATGGAGCGTAAAGACTTATTGGAAGCTAACGCCAACATCTTTACTGCCCAAGGCAAGGCCATTAACGACAACGCCAACCGCGACGTTAAAGTGCTTGTAGTTGGCAACCCAGCCAATACCAATGCTTACATTGCCATGAAGAGCGCACCCGATTTAAACCCATTGCAGTTTACTGCCATGACCCGTTTAGACCACAACCGCGCGTTAACTCAGCTGGCTAACCAAACTAACGCTGGCGTGAGCGACGTTAAGAACCTTTGTATTTGGGGCAACCACTCGGCCACCATGTATGCCGACGTCACCAACGCTACTGTTAAAGGCCAAGCGGCAACGGACCTAGTAGACCAAAACTGGATCGACACCGACTTTATTCCTGTGATTGCCCAACGTGGTGCGTCTATCATTAAGGCTCGTGGTGCCTCTTCTGCGGCCTCTGCAGCCAACGCCGCCATTGACCACATGCGCATCTGGGCTGCTGGCACAGAAAACGGTGATTGGACTAGCATGGGCATTCCTAGTGATGGCAGCTACGGCATTCCTAAAGACCTCATGTTCTCTTTCCCTGTGACTTGCCAGAATGGCGAATACAGCATCGTGCAAGGTCTTGCTATTGATGCTGCTAGCCAAGCTTACATCGACAAGACTCGCCAAGAACTAGAAGAAGAGCGTGACGCTATTGCGCATTTGGTTTAACTCCCTAGGGTTTTAAATTAAAACAAAAAAACCGCCAATAGGCGGTTTTTTTAGGTCTAGACTTTGCGCCTAGTCACAGAGACATCGACTACTGATGCTCGATCTCTGCATTTTCTTCTGCATTATAGGACACCACGAGTGGCACTATAAGCATGGCTGTCATAACCCAAAAGCATACCGCCATACCCATTGGGCTGTCGGCGAAGGTGAAAATAGCTTCTGCACCTTCCCAGCTGGTAATTGGTGATGAATTAATCATTATACAATCCTCTTATTGTTATGGGATTCAAGCTAAGCCATCAGCCCTATAGGCATAACTTAGCTTAAACATAGCCTTTAGTGAGAGCGAATCTCTTCTGGGTAAGCAATGCCTTCCAACTCGTGATCCATACCGTCACGTTGTACGCCGTCACCAGCGCGAAGAATACCCAACTTGTTGAAGATCCAAGACAGAACGTAGCCAGGAATAAAGCCAGTCGCAATCATCACGACAGCACCAACCACTTGACCCATCATGTTGATCGCAGGAACCTCAAAGCCGTCCCAAGAGCTAAAGCCTGGATAACCACCTAGGAAGATACCTACAGCCAATAAGCCCCAAACACCACAAATGCCGTGTACGGAAACCGCGCCTACTGCGTCGTCGATGCCCATCTTTTCGAGTTGTTTCGCTGCCCAAGGACCTAAGTAACCACCGGCAAAGGCGATAGCAAAGGCGAGTGGTGGATACCACAAGTCAAGGCCAGCTGCAGCAGATATAACACCACACAAAGCACCAGACATCATCCAGAAAGGATCACGGGTACAAGCGTAACAACCGATAATACCACCGGCAATTGCCATTAGTGTGTTAAAGGCATACGCAGATAACGTCGTTGGACCACCGTAGATGTTCACCCAACCGCCGTTGGTGCCGTAGTTATACAGTACACATGCGCCGATAAAGCCAAAGAAACCGACCACGATCAACATTAAGCCAGTAATAGTCATGGGCAAGCTATGGCCACGGATGATGTTAGCACTACCGTCGGCGTTGAATTTACCGATACGTGGGCCAAGGTTGATCAATACACCCAAAGCGAAGAAGCCAGAGATAGTATGTACCACACCAGATGCTACTGCGTCATGATAACCCCACTCGGTTACCAACCAACCGGCAGGATGCCAGCCCCAAGACGCTGCCAAGTTCCAAACTACAGAACCTAAGATTACCGCTAGCACTACAAACGAGGCCATACGGATACGCTCAATAACCGCACCTGACAAGATCGAAGCCGTAGTACAAGCAAACAGAGTGAAAGCACCCCAGAATACGCCTGTAGCTTGGTCTGCCATGTTAGGTCCCATGATGGCTGACATAGGCAAACCAAATTCGCCCCAAACTGGGTCGTAGGTAAAGCCCTGCCACATGGACAAGTAGATCAACCAACCAAACATATAGAAGGTAGGGATCATAAACGCGAACGCGAGAATGTTTTTCGTACCAGATGCTAATGAGTGTTTAACTCGCGAGGCACCCATCTCATACATGAGAAAGCCCGCGTGAATCAAAATCATGATACCGGTACACCAATAGTAAAAAATCTCCATGTTGGTCGAGCTAAGCCCTTGCAACGCTTCAATTGCTGCCTGCATTTCTTCAGGAGTCATTGTCTCCCTCCAGTTTGTTGTTATTATTTAAGATCACTAGCGCATCAACTATGCGATGGGAGATATGAATATATTCACACAAATAATATACTTATTTCTCACATCCTTCATATTAACCATGAAGTTACATAAGCGTCAAACAAAAATACGCCATGTTTTTATTCACTAAAGCCGCGGCAACTGCGCCCTAGGGCCTATATACCTTATATAAATGAACAATTTGTCATGTCAGACAAAAACGACATTCTTCACAAAGATCTATCTTTGATACGCATAAATGTGAAAAACATTTACAAGGCCAAGGAGGCGTATCCAATAGTGTTGATTTTATTATTCTACCCATTTTCCGCCCGCACCCGCAGATTTGAGCATGTCGATTAAAGCCTGCACAGAGTTAGACAATGTTTCGCCATCTCGTACTAGTACACTGCGGTCTCTCAATGCCCAATTGTCGGCCAGCTCTAGCAGCTTCAAATTCATGGTCTTCGAATGCCTTATGGCGGCAGACTCAGGTACGACACCAATACCGACCCCTGCCTCAATGACTTTACACATGGCCTCGAAACTCCGCACCTGAAAGCGTATCGTTCGATCGTAACCACTACGACTAAATTGTAGCCGCAAAAAATCCAACATCGTACTGCCGTCGTGTAAGGCGATGTGTTCATACTCTAGTGTTTGTTCTAAACTAATACTGCTTTTGCGTCGTGCTAGGGGGTGATCAGGCGCAACGGCAAGCATTAAGCGGTCGGTGGAAAAACGAATTGCTTTAAGGCCCGGCTGGTGAATTGCGCCCGAAATAATGCCAATATCCGCAGTATCATTAGCCACAGAGCTAACAATATCGTCATTTAAGCGCTCCTGAAGGTCTACTGTCACCCCTGGACGCAAAACAAGGAATTGAGCAACAATTTTGGGCAAAAACTCAGTCACTGCGGTGGTGTTTGCAAAGATCCGCAAATGCGTTGTGGCGGTGTCTGTTAATTCCTCTTCTAAATAATCCATTTGTCTGAGTATGAGTTGAGCTCTATGGCGCATTATTTTGCCAGCGGCGGTGAGGCTGACGCCCTTGTTGCTGCGATATAAAAGTGATGTACCCGTTTCATATTCCATGGCTTTAATACGAGCGCTCGCGGCCGGTGGAGACAAGTAGGTAGCACAGGCGCCGTGGGTCAAATTGCCGCATGCGGCGATGTTTATAAATAACTTAAGGTCGGTCGAATCTAGATTCATTTGTATTAACCATTGCTTAACGTAACGTACATTACTTACTAATATACAGAACTCAAAATGAATGGCAATATTACTCTCTTCGAGCACCTAGAGAGCCAGCAGTATGCATGCGAAACAATGGATCGGTAAATCAGAGAGCACAGGTGAGAGGATAGCTGCGTTCCCGGCAAACGCTATGGCTGCCACACTCAACCATAGTGGGCCAATGTATAAAGATGGTGACCCATTACCTCATTTATGGCACTGGCTCTATTTTTTGCAGACCTTCAATTTAGAAGACAAGGGCTATGACGGTCACCCAAAGCTAGGTGGTTTTCTACCGCCAATTGACCTACCCAGGCGTATGTGGGCAGGAAGTAGGCTGAAGTTTCTAGCGCCGATGTCTATTGGTGCCCAGCTTAATAAGGAATCGACGATTAAGGCCGTCACAGAAAAATCTGGCCGCTCTGGTGCGCTTGCATTCGTGACCGTTCTACATCAAGTCCATGATGGAAATACATTGTGTTTAGAAGAAGAGCACGACATCGTTTATCGTGAAAAAATGAGTGCCCATGCCCCCCAAGCATCACCACCGAGCGCGCCTACTGAATCAGCGTTTAGTAGAAATATCGACCCGGACCCAGTGATGTTGTTTCGCTATTCGGCGCTCACATTTAATGGTCACAGAATTCACTACGACCAGCCGTTTTGTACCGACACGGAGGGTTATGAAGGTTTAGTCGTGCATGGTCCTTTAATGGCCACCATGCTGCTTGATTTGGTGCGCAGTGAACTCCCCCAAGTGATTGTATCTGAGTTTGAATTTCGAGCCCTTGCGCCGGTTTTTGAAACCACTCATTTTTCCATACATGGCGAGCCTAGTACCGACGAAAAAACCATCAAACTTTGGGTACGACGAGATGATGGCGCGCTGGCTATTCTCGCCCAAGCAACAATAAGGTGAGCGCTGTCATGAACAATAACTATCAAGATATTCGCGCATCAATACAAGCTCTTTGCGCCACGTTTCCGGCCGAATACCACCGCCAAATAGACGAAGTGCGCGGCTACCCGAAAGACTTTGTTAACGCCCTAACTAAGGCCGGCTGGTTAGCGGCGCTGATCCCTGAAAAATACGGCGGATCGGGCTTGGGCTTAGCCGAAGCGAGCGTAATTATGGAAGAAATTAATCGCTCAGGCGGTAATGCGGCAGCCTGTCACGGCCAAATGTACAACATGAACACGCTGCTGAAACATGGCTCCGAAGCGCAAAAACAACGCTACCTGCCCGGTATAGCCAGAGGGGAGTTGCGACTTCAGTCTATGGCAGTCACCGAACCTTCCACCGGTACCGACACAACCAAACTTCGCACCACCGCTGTGCGTAAAGGTGACAAATATGTGATTAATGGTCAAAAAGTTTGGATCAGTCGGGTATTACACTCAGATTTGATGATATTGCTTGCCCGCACCACTCCTTTGGATCAAGTGTCGAAAAAATCGCTAGGCATGTCCATTTTTATCGTTGATATTGCAGAGGCCATGGCCAACGGTATGGCAGTCAACCCCATTCGCAACATGGTCAATCATGAAACCAGTGAGCTGTTTTTTGATCATCTAGAAATACCTGCAGAAAATTTAATTGGCGAAGAAGGCTATGGCTTTCGTTATATTCTCGATGGGCTCAATGCAGAACGGACACTGATCGCTGCTGAATGTATTGGCGACGGCCGCTGGTTTTTGGAAAAGGTGGTTGACTACACCAAGAACCGAGAGGTATTTGGCCGCCCCATTGGTCAAAACCAAGGCGTCCAGTTCCCAATCGCTGAAGCCAAGATTGAGCTCGAAGCGGCAGATTTGATGCGCTTTCGAGCCTGCGAGTTATTTGACGCAGGCCAGGCCTGTGGCAGTGAAGCAAATATGGCCAAATATTTGGCCGCCAAAGCCAGTTGGGAAGCCGCTAACGCCTGCTTGCAATTTCACGGCGGTTTTGGTTTTGCCACCGAGTATGACGTAGAGCGTAAGTTCCGCGAAACACGCCTATACCAAGTGGCCCCAATTTCAACTAATCTGATTTTGTCCTATGTGGCCGAACACATGCTTGACCTGCCGAGGTCCTTCTAATGCTGCCGCTGGAAGGCATCACCGTGGTGAGCTTAGAGCATGCCATTGCAGCTCCTTTTGCTACGCGCCAATTGGCCGACTTGGGTGCCCGCGTGATTAAAGTGGAGCGACCTCTAGTGGGTGACTTTGCACGCAGCTACGATCAACGAGTCAACGGCTTAGCCTCCCACTTTGTGTGGGCCAACCGCTCCAAAGAAAGCCTCACCTTAGACCTTAAACAATCGGGCGCGGCAAACATACTGCATCAACTACTGACGGAAGCTGACGTGCTAGTACAAAACTTGGCTCCAGGGGCAGCCGCTCGGATGGGCCTCAGCTATACCGACCTACAAACCATAAACCCAAGGCTGATTGTATGTAATGTCTCTGGGTATGGAGAAGGCGGCCCTTATCAAAACCGCAAGGCCTATGACCTTTTGATACAGGCAGAAGCTGGCTTTATTAGCACCACCGGCACTACCGACAGCCCTAGTAAAGCGGGAATCTCGATCGCAGATATTGCCGCGGGCATGTACGCCTACAGCAACATTCTTGCGGCCCTAATACAACGTGGTATAAGTGGGCAGGGGTGCAACATCGATGTATCCATGCTCGAGGCAATGACGGAATGGATGGGGTTCCCCTTGTATTACGCCTATGACGGCGCAGCGCCACCTAACAGAGCAGGCGCAAGCCACGCCACCATTTTCCCTTACGGTCCATTTGTTGCTGGCGATGGTAACACGGTGCTGTTTGGTCTCCAAAATGAGCGCGAGTGGACGGCATTTTGTAAACTGGTGTTGCAAAAACCGGCTCTGGTCGAAGACCCCCGCTTTACAACCAATAGTTTGCGCGTGAAAAACAAAAAAGAGTTAACAGATTGTATTGTTTCTGGATTTTCCCACTTGTCTGCCATGCAAGTGATCGAACGTCTTGAAAGCGCCGGCATTGCCAATTCACAAATGCGCGACATGGCCGACGTTTGGACCCATCCTCAATTGGAGCACCGTAAGCGTTGGCGCCAGATAAATACCAGCGCCGGCTTAATACCTGCCCTTATTCCTCCAGGAGGCGTTGGTCCAGAGCCTAGAATGGACCCAGTGCCGGCCTTGGGTGAGCACACTTCAAGTATATTAACAGCGTTGAATTATACTCCAGAGCAAATATCTGCCCTGCAACAAAAGCAAGCCATTTGATGACCCGTTTAAACAGCGTATGTAGTTTATTGTTCGTGCCAGGGGACCGTCCAGAACGTTTTGCTAAGGCGGTAGCCGCAGCCCCAGGCGCTGTTATCCTAGACTTAGAGGATTCTGTAGGAAAAGACAGCAAGGCTGCCGCTCGCGGCTATGTAAAAGCCTTTTTAGATGGAGTGAGTGATGCTCAAATACTTCTCAGAATTAATGCCGCTGACACCAATGACTACCATTTAGACCTATCGCTGGCACAGCATCCGAACCTTGCGGGAGTAGTTCTATCCAAAGCGGAAGCAGAAAACACAAAGGCCACAGCTGAAATCATAAACTGCCCTTTGTGGCCCCTTATTGAGAGCGCGCGAGGACTCGGAGAATTATCTTCTACCGTGCAGGTGCCAGGCGTAGCTCGCTTGCTCTATGGAACACTAGACTTGGCCCTGGAATTGGGCTTAGACATCAACCATGAGGGTGGCCTATCAATGCTTAACCAAGGCCGTTTTTTACTGTTAACCGAATCCCTAAAGGCGGGGCTGCCAGCCCCATTGGATGGCGTTTGTCCTACCATAAACGATCAGCACCAACTGCGCCGTACTGCCCAATATTCAGCCGCCGCCGGCATGGGTGGCATGATGTGTATACACCCTAATCAAATTTCTATAGTGGAGTCTATATTCGCTCCAAGCTATGCTCAAATAGAATGGGCTTCGGCTGTAGTAAATGCTGCCGCTACCCGTGGCAGCAGTTTTCAATTTCGTGGCCAAATGGTGGATGAACCCGTTTTGAAACTGGCTCTAAAAATATTAAATAAGTCTAAGTTTCAACAAACTTAAACCATGTACTCGAGGTAAAAAATGCTTATTTCACACATAGACCATTTAGTGCTCACTGTTGCTGACATTGAACAAACCTGCACTTTTTACAGTGGTGCACTCGGAATGAAAGTTATAACTTTTGGTGAAAACCGTAAAGCGTTGGCGTTTGGAGAGCAAAAAATCAATCTTCATCCTGCTCATGCGCCTTTAATGCCTCATGCCAAATGCCCAACCTCTGGGTCTGCAGATATATGTTTAATTACCAAATTGCCTTTAGGTTCAGTTATACGTCATCTGCAAGAGAACGGCGTGCAGATAGAATTGGGGCCAATTGCTAGAACTGGGGCAATTGGAGTTATCGAATCAATTTACTTTCGCGACCCAGATGGTAACCTGATTGAGATAGGCAAATATTGTGGTTGATTGGTCAACTCTACTTATTGTTAGCGTTGTGTCAAATTTACTTTCGTCTTTGTCGGGAGGTGGAACTGGACTGCTCCAGCTTCCTGCCATCATATGGCTAGGATTACCTTTTACGGTAGCCTTGGCAACCCATAAGGTAACCACCATTGCTATGGGTGTTGGTGCTACATTTTATGCCTTAAAGCGAAGAAACCTCCGCCGGGACTTGGTGTTCTTACTGCTAATTTCTGGCCTGCCTGGTGTATTACTTGGTGCTCATATCGTACTCTTCATCCCAGAGGAAGCTGGAAAAGTTGCATTGGGATTATTAAATATATCTATTGGCTTATTTTCATTCTCAAATAAAAACCTTGGGCAAACCGTTTTAAAAAACCGTAAGCATACCCTCAAAAGCTACCTTCTAGGGGCAGCAATTGTTTTTATCATCGGCATAATCAATGGGTCTTTAACTAGTGGTACCGGCCTTATGGTAACCATGTGTCTAATACTATGGTTTAAGCTAGACTATCGCCTGGCAATTCATCATACGCTGGTTATTGTGGGTGTATTTTGGAATGCCGCAGGAGCCGCGAGCCTCGCTTCCAGCGGTGCAGTTAATTGGGAGTGGGTTGCTATTCTTACTCCTGGGGCCCTGATTGGGTCATGGTTAGGTGTATATTTGAGCAGCCGAATGTCGACTCGTCATATAAAAAAGCTATTTGAACTCATGGCTATTTTGTCAGGAATATACCTTATCTCTCCATGATGTATTAATAAATTCACAGTACTATAGGCGATCCCCCCAGATAAAACGGGGATAAAACAATAGTACTTTTTCGCGACCTTTTTGAGGAAGACCTAAATAACGAAATCATTTAAATTATTGCCGTATACTCTCCTCATGACACATGAAATAGACAATCCCTACCCGCCACGCAAGTGGCTGCAGAACAACATCAAATCTTTGTATATCATTACACTGGTTATCGTCCTACCGCTGTGGGTGCTGGCCAGTTTTTACGTGTTTACAAATCAAGCACAAAGGAACCTACATCAGATCATACACAATGACGTCCTTCTATTTGCCGACAGCTTAGAGAGCGAGTTAGAGAAATACCGCTCTATTCCTAAAATGTTGATGATGGATGTCGCGTTAACAAACAGTGTCTCCAGTCCAAACCTGTTTAACAGCAATCATATCCACAATTATCTGCAGCATATTCGCGCCACCACCAACTCGGACGAAGTGTTTCTGTTAGACATTCAAGGGCACACCCTGGCCTCTACAAATATTGACAATGAAGGTATAAATTACGCCCATACGCCATTTTTTCAAGACGCTTCAGACGGCAATTCAGGAGGCTTTTTCACCATGGGGGTAAACGCCGGGATACGTGGTTACTATTTCAGCGAGTCTTTGATTAATAGTAGCTCGGGAACTGTTATTGGTGTCATTGTAATCAAAGTCAACATGGCTCGCTTAGAACGTGACTGGCTGAACAAACTCACACCAATGATGATTGCCGATGAAAATCAGATCGTTATCGCCTCCAGCACTGCGTCTTGGTTGTTTACTAGCCGCCAGCGTTTAACTAATGATCAAAAGCGGCGTATTAAGCTAACTCGTAAATACCCAACGACTTCATTCCCTATACTACCCATAGAAGTCATCCGAAATATCGAAGGCGCAGAGATAGTTAAGTTACCTAAACTGGGTTACGAACGAGTATTGGAAACCTCACATTTCCTGCCAGATCTGGGTTGGACCTTATATGCACATGGTGATTTAAAGCAACTTGATTTGCCGATACGGCGTAACACAGGTTTGTCGGCCTTATTGGTTATGTTGACACTTTCGTTAGCCTATCTAGCGACACAACGGCGTCTACAGTTCAACGAAACTTTAGTGCGACGTGAGATTAATCAAACCCGTTTACAACAAGCCAAAAATCTACTTGAAACCCGTGTCGAAGAACGCACCCAAGAGCTGCAAGCCAGTAACCTTGAGCTCAAACAGACCCAACAGGAGCTTATCCATTCGGCCAAACTCGCTACCCTTGGACAGTTGGCGACCAGCGTGACCCATGAAATTAACCAGCCACTGACAGCTATTCTGACCTCGGCAGACAATGCGGAGCAGTGGTTAGGGCGAGGCCAAGTTGAAAAAGCCCAGGATAAGCTTGCTCAAATTAAAACCCTGGCCCAAAAAATGGGTCTCATCACCTCCCACTTAAAAACCTTTGGCCGCAAGACCGATGATAAAAACGATTGGATTTGCCCACAAATTGCCTTAGACAACGCCTTCGCCTTATTACACACCAGAATTAACCAAGAACAGGTGGAAACGGTGGTCGAAGACCTGTCGAGCTTTCAAGTATTGGCCAACGACGTACGTTTAGAGCAAGTATTTATAAATTTGATTAGCAACGCCTTAGATGCAATGCAACTCAGCCAATACAAACGCCTAACGGTGTATTGTGAAACGGATGCTAAAGCGGTAGACATCCATTTTTCCGATACGGGCAGCGGAATTGATAACGATCACTTACTGCAATTATTTGACCCATTTTTTAGTACTAAAGATGTTGGTGTAGGTCTAGGTTTAGGCCTTACAATATCTTACAGTATCATTAAAACCATGGGCGGCCATTTGAGCGGCCGCAACTCTGCCACGGGCGCGGTGTTTAGCATCCGCCTACGTGCCGCCAGCAAAAGCGACAGAATCCTATGACTTTACCCACCATTTGTGTAGTCGATGACCATGAAGAACTCCGCAACTCATTAGTAGAAATGCTCGAGTTGGCGGATTATCAGGTCACGGCATACGCCAGTGCAGAATCCGCTTTGCCTCGTCTATTAGAGACCTGGCCCGGCATTATCATCAGCGATATTCGTATGCCTAATATGGACGGCTTTGCTTTCTTGACCGCCCTCCAAGAACGAGACGTCGACTTGCCAGTGATATTGATCACCGGCCATGGCGATATTCAGATGGCCTTAGGCGCAATCCGCAGTGGCGCTTACGACTTTATTGAAAAACCATTCCGCCGTGAGCATTTGCTGGAAGTCGTTAAACGTGCCTTAGACAAGCGTCAACTAGTGATGGAAAACCGGCAACTAAAGGCCGCCATCGCGGCTCAAGATCACGAGGCCATCATCGGCCAATCAAGCTCCATCACTGCTCTAAAACAAAAGATCACCCGCTTAGCGCAAGCCGACGTTAACACCCTTATTTGTGGTGAAACCGGTACCGGAAAAGAGCTGGCGGCGCGGCGCTTGCACGAACAAAGCGACCGTCACGCGGGCCCTTTTGTAGCCATCAACTGTGCCGCTTTACCCGAATCAATGATGGAGGCAGAGCTTTTTGGCCATGAGGCAG
>Ga0233427_10000229_pt1 | contig 74749 bp, 87 predicted proteins | sample SI_118_April2016_5_FD_179885 | JGI IMG/M metagenome (GOLD analysis project Ga0233427, IMG submission 179885) | Seawater microbial communities from Saanich Inlet, British Columbia, Canada - SI_118_April2016_100_MG | ecosystem: Environmental > Aquatic > Marine > Inlet | place: Canada: British...
ATTATAAAATCATTAAGCAAATAAACAATATGGGGAAGGCAAGGCCTTCCCCATATTGTCATCCTATCCAAATAAGATGAGCCATTCTGCCTGATTGAGCTCCGTCTCGTCGATAAGAAAAATATTGATCTTTTTGTAAATAAGTGCATTGATCGCCACCGGTAATTGAGTCAATGCCTAGGCCGTTTAAAATAATGGTGGCTGCTTGATAAATGTCTAACTGATACTTATCGCCATTCTGTATAAAGGCTTGATCAAGCTTTGAGTTCTTATTAATAAACTGCTGATAGACTTCATTACCCACTTCAAAATTATCTTGAGAGATAGCCGGGCTAAAATGCACCAGTAAATCATTAGACTCAAACTGCTCAACAAAAGATTCAATAATACCGCTCACAACCCCTTTCCAACCTGCGTGTGCCACACCAACCTGTGTGCCGGATCGATCGCAAGCAAAAATTGGCAAACAATCAGCCGTTAGTACTGCACAAACTATACCTTTATCTTTAGTAACAACAGCATCGCCCACGCATTCACCACTTGATGCTTGCAAGCAAATATTAGAATGCATCTGTTCTAGGTATTTTGGCTCAGAAGGTAAATTAAAACGCTGAATCAATAGATCGCGATTGCGCTTTACTGCTTGTGGATCATCGCCCACATGCGTAGCAAGGTTAAAATTTGCATAACCCGATCTAGTGGGGAAGGCCTTGCCTTCCTCATTAAAATAACGCATGGTAGAAAGCAGTCTAATGTTTTTAGGAAAATTAGATTGAATCAAACTCTTGTAAGACTTTTAATAAATCTTTTAAATCTTGTGGCAATGGCGCTTTCCACGACATTTGTTCGAGCGTTATTGGGTGAGTCAAGGTGAGTTTTTTAGCATGTAAGGCTTGTCGATTAAATTTTTTTAAAGCATTTTTTAGATGATCATCGGCTTTTTTAGGAAAACGAATCTTACCGCCGTACATTGGGTCGGCAATCAAAGGGTGTCCAATGTAAGACAGGTGCACACGGATTTGATGCGTGCGCCCAGTTTCTAAAATAGCTTTTACATGGGTATGATGCGCAAATCGATCAATTACTCGGTAATGAGTAACGGCATCTTTGCCGTCCTCAACCACTGCTTGCCTGATACGGTCTTTTGGATCGCGCCCTATCGGCTCATCCACCGTACCACCTGAGATCATATGACCATAAACAATAGCAGAGTATTCACGTGATACGGCGTGAGTTTGCAACTGCTCAACCAAGTTTTTTTGTGCCAGTTCGCTACGCGCCACTACCATTAATCCTGAAGTGTTTTTATCGAGTCGATGCACGATACCGGCTCGGTCAAGATTAGCCAAAGACGGGTCGTAATGCAGCAGTGCATTGGCAAGTGTCCCCGTCCAATTACCTGCACCCGGATGAGTAACCAAACCCACAGGCTTGTTAACAACAATAATGTCATTGTCTTCGAACACAATGTCCAATGGAATGTCTTCGGCTTTCCAATCGTTGGTTTTTTCTGCTTTAATGTTCAGTGTAACAATTTCACCACCTAATATTTTTTCCTTGGGTTTAAAGGTTTTTCCATTAATTAACGCACCACCAGAGCGCACCCAAGTGGTGATTTTTGAGCGTGAATAGTCCGGCAACATCTGTGCCATAGCGCTATCAATACGCTGACCAATGAGTCGGTCGGGAATGATGATATTGAATTGATTCATAGGTACTATTTTACAATCACAAATTGATTTTATACGCGAGTATTTTTTATTCATACAAGGTAAATATTAAAAATACGAATGCGCGTAGTTAATCTACGTAAATGAGTATTTTGAATATTTCACGCAGTAGGGATGAAAAATCCGAAGCGTAGAAAAGTAATTTTGGCGTCCCGTAAGAGATTCGAACTCCTGTTGCCAGGATGAAATCCTGGAGTCCTGGGCCAGCTAGACGAACGGGACAATGGTTATTTTAATTAAAAACCCACTTAATTTAAGTGTAATTTTTTTTATAGGCAAAAAAAATAGCTTAGTTTTAAACTAAGCTATTTCTAAATATGGTATCGCCTAGGAGAATCGAACTCCTCTTACCAGGATGAAAACCTGGGGTCCTAACCGATAGACGAAGGCGACATAACATTTCTTTGCTTTTGGTGGAGCTAAGCGGGATCGAACCGCTGACCCCGACACTGCCAGTGTCGTGCTCTCCCAGCTGAGCTATAGCCCCAATACTACCCCAACGCTACCCCAAAAACTGGACGTAAGCAAAAGATGTAAATTATAGTCTCTAAGATCAATTAGTCAAGAGTAGTTTGGTAAAATGTTTGTACAACATCAATGATAAAAACCTATGCTGGAAAAAACTTTCAAAGAAAAAACCTTTACTCTAGAAATTCTCTATCATATTGGTGCGCTAGAAGACTCTATTCATTTCATCTTTGATCATGACAGCAAGACTTGCGCTATTATTGATCCTGCCTGGGATCCACAGCTATTTGTTAAAAGGATTGAGGATAAAGGCTATACACTCACTGACATTTGGCTAACCCACTGGCACTTTGACCACACTAATGCGGTGGATGAATTGGTAGAAATGACGGGTGCAAAAGTTACTGCTGGCATTCATGAAATGCCTTATTTTCAGATTGAAACCTTGCCGGATACGGTTGAAGATGGGGAAACTATTTTTATTGGAAAAACAGCGGCTAAAATTATCAACACACCTGGACATAGTGCTGGCGGTATTTGCTTTTTATTAGACGGACATATTATTGTTGGCGATACTTTGTTTGTATATGGCGCAGGTCATTGTAGCTTGCCAGGGGGCAATGTACGCGAGCTATATCATTCTATGCAAAAGCTTAAGCGAGTTAATGATAGCACTATGATGCATTGCGGACATGACTACGGTTGTAAGATTAATACAACCATAGGTGAACAAAAAACAGGCAACGCTTATCTTTTATTAGATAACGAAGAGAGTTTTGTTAAATACGTTGATGGCATGTCTCAAGGCCTAGTTACCTACCCTACTGAGGCGCTCACTCTAAAAGAAATACAACGCATGCTATGATTGGTTTTTTTGGTGGATCGTTTGATCCCGTTCACTTTGGGCATTTAAAAAGTGCTTCAAAACTTAAAGAACAACTGAATTTATCCGATTTATTTTTAATGCCTTGCGCTGAACCCGTGCACAAAGATGGGTTAACTTTTTCAAAAAATCAGCGACTTAAAATGCTGCAACTTGGCGTACAAGAATTTAATGAGTTATCAATAGACACTCGAGAGATTGAGCGTACTGGTGGATCCTACACCATTGATTCTTTAATGGAAATTAAAACAGAACACCCCGCAATACCCGTTTGTTTGATCGTTGGCATGGATGGCTTTATTAATTTACACACATGGAAGGATTGGCAAAAATTTTACCATTACGTTCATTTGGTGGTGATTGCACGGCCGGATTATCACCCAGACGACAACCTTACACAGTCTTTTACTCAAGCCCAAAAAATGACTGATCTTTATAAGCAAGATTCAGGGTTGTTGTATTTTGCTGATACTGGGTTACTTAATATTTCTTCCAGTGATATTCGCAGTATTCTTTTCAATACCACCTTGAGTGGTAAAATAGTCAATAAACAAAGCTTATCCGGCTTATTGCCAAATTCCATCATTAATTACATTGACCAAATATGAAACTTGAAAAACAAATAAAAGTTGTCGTTGACACCATTGAAGATCTTAAAGGTGAAGACATCATCACTTTAAAAGTACTTGCCCAAAGTGCTGACATTGAAGCCATTATCATTACTACCGGACGATCAGTTCAGCACGTACGCGGTATTGCCAATAATATCAAGATTGAAGCCAAACGCTTAGGCATGAAAGTAGTAGGCATTGAGGGCACAGAAACCGGGCACTGGGTTTTGGTCGACTTGGCTGAAGTAGTGGTGCATGTCATGACTGAAAAAACTCGGGAATTCTACAAGTTAGAAAAACTATGGTCAGGTGCTGAGGAATAATCAGTGTGAAAATCAAGCTGATTGCAGTTGGTAAAAAAATGCCAGATTGGATACAAACCGGCATCAATCACTATCAAAAACAACTGCCCACTTCCCTTAATTTTGAATTAATCACACTTGAGGCGCAAAAACGCAAAGGCAAAAACATTGAACAGATCAAAGCACTCGAAGGTGAGCTGCTAATAAAAGCTTCTCAAGGGTCAAATTTAGTGATTGCTTTTGATGAAAAAGGCAAACAGAACAACACCAAAGCCATTGCCAAAGCCATGGAAAATTGGCAACAAAATGGCGATAACGTGGTACTGCTCATTGGCGGTGCGGACGGCCTAAGTGACACCTGTAAACAACACGCTCATCAACTTTGGGGTTTATCAAACTTGACCTTGCCACATTCAATGGCTAGACTATTAGCCGTAGAGCAAATTTACCGTGCTCATTCATTATTAAATAACCATCCATATCATAGGGAGTAAACATGAAATTAGAACTCATCAGCTTTAAACTTTGCCCGTTTGTACAGCGTGCCATCATAATCTTAAAAAAACAAAACATCGATTACGACATAACCTACATCAACCCAATGGATCCGCCCGACTGGTTTAAAGCCATTTCACCAACCGGGCAAGTCCCCCTACTAAAGGCAAATGATGAAATTATTTTTGAATCCAGTGTCATTAGTGAATTTGCCAATGACATCAGTGATACTGACTTACACCCAAAAGACGCTATCCAAAAAGCGAAAAACCGTGCATGGATTCAGTTTTCATCAAGTATGTTTGATGACTTATTTAACATTGTAACCGGCGATAAAGACAAATTCAGCGAAGCCAAAGATTCTTTATTTAAAAAGCTGTCACGTGTTGAATCTGTAAAAGGCGATGATCCGTTTTTTAATGGTAATAATTTTGCATTAATTGATGCCGCATTTTCGCCATTGTTCATGCGTTTAGCGTGGATTAATGAATTTACCGACAACGCACTGTCGTTGGCTGAATTTGCCCGTCTATCTGCTTGGAGCAAAGCCGTCTTAGCCGTTAAGGAGGTTAAAGGCTCAGTGGTTGATGGCCTGGATGATGTTTATTATTCCAATATCGAAGGACGAGAGGGTTATTTATCAACCTTATTGGTTGACTAAATAATACCCAACACATTTTCAGGCGGTCGAGCAATCACAATGCCCTTGTCAGTTTTGACAATCGGACGCTCAATCAAAATTGGATTATCAATCATTGCCTGAATTAAATCATCTTCACTTAGTGATTCATCGTCTAAGTTGTTCTCTTTATAAGGCGCTTCAAATGTGCGCATTAAAGATCTAGCATCCATGTTGAGTTGGTTCAGTAAATCTTTTAACTCATCCACGCTCGGGGTATTTTCTAGATATTTAATTACTTCAAAATCCACACCTTTTTCTTCTAAAATGGATAGAGTTGTTCTGCACTTTGAGCACTTTGGATTGTAAAAAATTACCGTTGACATACTGATGAACCTTATGAAAAAAATTCTTATTATACTCTGTCTTTTTTTGCCGTTAAGCGCCGTACAAGCAATTACCGTTAGTGAAATTGTCGACTCTGCAAGCTCCCTTTGGCAGCAACAAAAATCACAAAAAGTAACGAAATTCTCACTAACCGACACTAAAGGCAATGTTCATACTGATGAATCCACTAAAGGAAAATATTTAGTGGTTAATTTTTGGGCTACTTGGTGTCCACCTTGCTTAAAAGAGATTCCTGCCTTTGTTGAGTTTTACGACAATCATGCCGATAAGGTTCAAATACTGGGTTTGGATTACGAACAAGCTGATAAGACTGCGATCTCTGAATTTACTGACACCTTTATGGTTAACTACCCCATTGTCTTGTTTGATGATAAAAACGGCCCTCAGTTCAGTAATTTTGGTGAGATTATAGGAATGCCAACTACTTATATCTATAATCCAAAGGGTGAATTGGTTGATTTTCACATGGGTGAGATTGACATCCAAACCCTAGAGAAAACTATCCTATCCAAGCCTTAAATTCTCCATTTTCATCGCGTACCAATCTAGGCACCAAGTAACCACTCAAGTTTTTCTTAAGCTGTTGATGTAATTCTTTTGCACATTGATCCCCAACTAAGAAATGTTCTGCGCCACTGACTTTATCAAGTAAATGTAAATAATACGGCAGTACGCCTGCATCAAACAACTGTAGTGAAAGATCGCTTAGTGCCTGAGCCGAATCATTAACGCCTTTTAACAAAACGGATTGATTAAGTAAGGTAATTTGGCTTAATTTACCAATATTTTTTACAAACTCACTGGACAGTTCGTTCGCATGATTTGAATGTAAAACCACCACTACATTCAGACTTGTCTGGTTCAGTATTTGGGCTAGTTGGTCGGTAATTCTACTCGGCGTTACCACCGCACTGCGCGAATGAATACGCAAAGTTCTAATGTGTGGAATGCGTTCAATTTTCTGAATTAATGCTTGTAGTTTTTCATCGCTCAAACTCAGCGGGTCTCCACCACTGAGAATAACTTCATTAATTTGTGTATGAGCGCGAATGTAGTCTTCAATCGCCAACCAGTTACTCAGCGCATCGTGTTCGGCATAATTGAAATTTTGACGAAAACAATACTGACAGTGAATGGCGCATACGCGAGACGCAATCAACAAAACTCGATTAGGATATTTGTGAATCAAACCCTCAACTGGCGCATTACTCTCATCATCCAATGGTGACAAGAAAAATTCAGAACTCCCAAACCTTGCTTGGGAGTTAATGACTTGCTTTAGTAAAGGGTCTTCTGGATTATTTTTATCAATCAGATTGGCAAATTCTAATGGGATTTTGATTGGAAAATGTTGATCTTCAAATTGACTGATTTGAAAAAAATCATTGCAACTACTCGCCCCCTTTAAAGTGTTTCTTGAGTTGTGTTTCCAGTTGTTTTGCATAATGATTAGCGCATTAAAAAGCCCCGTAAACGGGGCTTTTTAAATGGTTCTTAATGAGTACGGTTAGCAGAAGTTTGCAAAGTTTGCATCTGTGTGCTCTTTACCATCTTCAAAGCCTGATTCCCATTCGTCAGTAATTCTTTGCTCTTCAAGCTCAGGGTTATTTAAAAAACCAGCTACCCAACCTTGAATGTAGTTGTCGTTTACGCCCATTTCTTCCATTTTCTTAACGCCTTCATAGTAAGTCATTACCGATACTCCTTAAAATTTACAATAATAATGTTTATAATTTCACACTCTTGAATCAAGTTCAAAATCACTTGATATCAGACAAAGGTAATATTATAACCATTTTGAAATCATCAATCAAGAAAAACCATGAATTTATCTGAAATAATTGAAGGATTAAACGACAAACAACATCAATCGGTTACCTTAGACGACCAGAAAAATGCCTTAATACTGGCGGGTGCAGGCAGTGGAAAAACCAGAGTTCTCACCCATCGCATTGCTTACTTAGTCACGCAAAAAAACATTCACATTGATGCAATATTGGCGGTAACTTTTACCAATAAAGCCGCTAAAGAAATGCGTGAACGTCTCAGTATGCTGCTTAGGCGACCAATCATGAGTATGTGGGTGGGCACTTTCCACGGCTTGGCTCATCGTCTGTTGCGCACGCACTACGTTCAAGCTAATTTAACACAACAATTTCAAATCCTAGATCAGCAAGACCAATTTCGCATCATCAAGCGTCTCATGAAAGAAAACAACATTGATGAAGCTAAATTTCCAGTTAGAAAAATTCAATGGTTTATCAATCAACAAAAAGATGAAGGGATTCATCCGGCTGATATTGACGCTGGATACAACTATTTTATCAAGCAAGGTATTAAGGTTTTTGAGATTTATGAAGACCATTGCAAAGCAAATGATTTGATTGATTTTGCTGAGCTTTTAGTGCGCAGTTATGAGTTGTTAAAAAATAATGTTGAGCTCTTATCACACTATCAAAATCGATTTAAACACATATTGGTTGACGAATTTCAAGACACTAATACGGTGCAGTATCAATGGATAAAACTACTGTCCACCAATGATAATCAAGTATTTTGTGTGGGTGATGACGATCAATCCATTTATGGATGGCGTGGTGCAAAAATTGAAAATATTCAAAAACTTGAAATTGATTTTAACCCTATTCAAACCATTCGTTTGGAGCAAAATTACCGATCTACTGGCAACATCCTAGGTGCATCGAATGCATTGATTGCCAACAATTCCAATCGTTTAGGAAAGTCCTTATGGACAGATTCTGGCGCTGGCGATCCAATCGATGTGTTTGAAGCTCGCACCGAAACTGACGAAGCTGATTTTGTGGTTAGCTCCATACAAAAACTCTTGGATGAAGGTGCAAGCCCTAATGAGTGTGCTATCCTTTATCGCTCAAATGCACAATCCAGAGCTTTCGAAGAAAGACTTATTAAATACAACGTTCCTTATATTATTTATGGTGGTCTTCGGTTCTTTGAACGATCGGAAATCAAAGATGCTTTGTGTTATTTACGCCTAATGGAAAATACAGAAGACAGTGTTGCTTTTGAGCGCGTGGTTAATTTTCCAACGCGCGGTATTGGCAATGCCACCGTTGAAAAAGTACGAGAATTCGCAACTAATAATCACACAAATTTATTTCAAGCGGCAATCACCATTGTACCCACACTGCCTACTCGAGCATCCAATGCACTGAGTGGATTTATTCAACTGATTGAGCAAATGAGTGATGATGCCAAACACCTAGATCTTAGTGAAAAAGTCGCTCTTCTAATCAAAGAATCGGGTCTAATTCATCATTATTCTAATGATAAAACTGACAAAGCTGGTAGTAAAAAGGAGAATCTTGAAGAATTAATCGCCGCCGCTAAACAGTACAATCACGAACAAGACAGTGAAATGAACGAAGTAATGGGGTTTATATCCTTGGCTTCTCTAGACTCAAGTGGAGACACCAGTGCACCTGAACATCAAAACGTACAGCTGATGACCATTCACTCTGCCAAAGGATTAGAATTTCCTTATGTGTTTTTAACGGGCATGGAAGAGGATTTATTTCCTTCTAGGCAAAGCAAGGATGAACCACATTTGATGGATGAGGAAAGAAGACTGTGCTACGTAGGCATGACACGAGCCATGAAAAAACTTACCTTGTCTTTTGCAATTAAACGCTTTCTACACGGTCAATCTTTGTATGCCTACCCTTCTCGATTCTTAGACGAGATTCCTAGCGAATACCTAAATTCCATCAAGCAAAAATTCGGTGCAACGGCACAAAATTACAAGGATGATGATATTTTTAATCAAGACATTGAACCCGAAGGGCAAGGTCAACTTTCAATTGGGGTAACGGTTAAGCACGCTAAATTCGGCTTTGGAACGGTGCTTAATTTTGAAGGGGACGGTGACTCTGCTAGAATACAAATTAAGTTTAAAAAAGCAGGTACTAAATGGCTCATTAGTTCGTATGCTAACTTGGAATTTGTTTAATTTTATTTTCCTGCGGAGGCAAAACCTCCCGAACTTAATGTATCAATAACAATGTCTTAAGCTTTATTAGCGTGAGGAATTGCCTCGTGGCTTATTAGCTCATACGCTAATTTAGAATTTGTTTAATTCAAGGTTTTCTTTAGATCATCAATAGAAAAGCTTTGCACCGTTTGCTCATCGGTATAAACCGGCTTCATCTTTGTGTGGGATCCTGATTCTTTTTCAATGGCCATTTGTCTAGAAGTAACTACATCCAAGCAATCGGTAATCATTTTTTGCGTACCTTCAGTGAGTGGATGACGAAGACCTGGCTTAGTCATGGTGTCTTTTGCTACAGCAATTAATGTCTTTCTAACGGCGCTTAATAGACGAATTTCAAAATCAGGCTGTTTTTTTGTACTCATAATAGGGTTTGAATATTTTTTAAATGGTGTTCAAGTGTTATTTTATCAAGGTTCTTAGGTTTAATCCCTTTCATTGATTGCAGTTTCTCGCTACCAGGCCAATTCATGTCAATAACTTGGGCAACCAACTCAGGATGATTACAAATTAAAGCCATGTCGCAGCCACTGTCTAACGAAACTTGAACACGCTCAGCAATGTCTTTAATAAAATGTGCACCTTGCATAGAAAGATCATCACTAAAAACTACACCGGAAAAACCAAGTTGCGACTGCAAAATTTCTTTAATCCACTTTGATGAAAAACCAGCCGGCTTATCATCCACTTGATCGTACACCACATGCGCAGGCATAATGGCATCTAAGCCGTTATTAATCAATCCTTTAAAGGCAAGAATATCTTGTCGAATTTCATTCATCGAACGATCGTCTATTGGCAAGTCAAGGTGAGAATCAAGCATCACATGTCCATGCCCAGGAAAATGCTTACCAACACATTTCATACCGGCTTCATGCATGCCATCAATTAACGAACCTGCAAGTTTCACAACCACTTCTGGATTAGAATGAAAAGCCCTATCGCCAATCACAGAAGAGTTGCCATAATCAAGGTCCAGCACTGGTGCAAAAGAAAAATCCACACCAGTCTCTAACAACTCTGCAGCCAAAACCCAGCCACAAGAAAATGCTTGTTCAAGTGCTTGTTCTGGATTCTTGTCATAAACTTCGCCAAGTTTTGCCATGGCCGGCAAGTGTGTAAAACCTTGACGAAAACGTTGTACTCGCCCACCTTCATGATCAACAGCAATCAATAAATCTGAATTAATAATACGTATTGAAGCAATGAGTGCCTTAACTTGATCAATGCTCTTGTAATTACGAGTAAAAAGAATAACACCGCCAATGCTTGGTTTGGTCAATTGAGATTTTTCTGTCTTAGTAAGTGCCAAACCCGACACATCCATCATGATTGAGCCTAGTGTCATTATGAGATGTGAGGTTTAACTTTATAGACTAACCACAGCACGGGTATGCCAATCAAAGTAGTGATGATAAAGAATTCACCGTAACCAAATTGCTCAACCAATGTGCCAGAATAACCACCAAATATTTTAGGTAGTAAGGTCATGAGCGAGGAAAATATTGCATACTGAACTGCGGTAAATTGAATGTTAGTCAGGCTGGATAAAAAGGCAATGAACGCCGCACCCGCCAATCCGGCAGAAAGATTATCCATTGTAATGGTAACGTACAACCAGGTAATGTCATGGCCCACATTTGCTAAAACAATAAACAATAAATTGGTCAGTGATGAGAGTAATGCACCTAAAAATAACACTTTAAATACACCAACTCTGATTGCCATTACCCCACCAAAAAACCCGCCGGCAATGGTCATAAACAAACCGAATGTCTTGGAGATTGTGGCAATTTCAACTTTAGTAAAACCCATGTCTTGATAAAAAATATTAGCCACCACACCAAGCACAATATCGCTAATTCGATACAAGCCAATCACGGCTAAAAACAACAGCGCAACGTTCAACCCATAACGATTAAAGAAATCCTTAATCGGATCCACGTAAGTACTATTAACCATGGATCGGTTCACAATGTTAAACGCAATCAACACTCTTGCAGCAACGTAAGCACCCACTAAAGCCAATACCATGCGCAAACTGCCTACAATAAAACCGGCTAAATGTTTATTGGAAAAAACCGCACTCAATGATCCTTTTAAGTCTTTCACCAAATCTGATGTTGATACAAAAGTCAAAATAAAAACAGTAACAACCGATAAAAATAATAAGAAAAATCGAGCGTAATCTTGTGTGCTGTATTCCACTTCTTTTTGTTCAGATTTAGGTTCACTAACAATCAGCGTGGTGATCACTCCAATCAGCATTACACCAGACATGATGACGTAAGTATTAGACCATGCAGAATAACTGTATAACTCTTTGGTAGAGCCCAGATAACTGGCCATAAACAAACCGCCTGCACCTGCTACCAACATGCCGATTCGATAGCCTGCAATGTAAGTGGCAGAAAGCATGGATTGCATGTCTTGATCAGCCGATTCAATGCGATAAGCATCAATTACGATGTCTTGCGTGGCTGAGGAAAAACCCAAAAGTACGGCGCCATAGGCAAGTATCTCTAAACTGCTTACACCGGCTTTTGGATCCACTGTGGACATTAACAAAATAGAGCCCATAATGGCCAGCTGAGAAACCAGCATCCATGCACGACGACGACCTAAAAAGTGTGTTAAAAAAGGCAAAGGTAAGCGATCAACCAATGGTGCCCAAACAAATTTAAAGGAGTAACCTAGTGCTGCCCATGAAAAGTAAGTAATGGTGGATTTTGCTACACCCGCTTCATTAAGCCATAAGCCTAACGTTGAAAAAATAAGCAAAATAGGAATTCCAGCCGAAAAACCCAAAAATAGCATGGTTATTACTCGAGGATGAACGAACAACTTAATACTATCGAGATAACTCACTAACATTGATTCCAAGGCATGCCATCGTGACGCCAGCCATTCACATTACCACGCTGATCACTCTCATCAAGGTCACCCTCAAAGCCGCTCACAATGTGTGCTACATTTGTAAACCCATGATCTATTAAGCACTTTCCAGCATCGTCTGAACGATAACCACTGCGACAGATCAAAATAATTTCAGTGTCTAAAATACGATCACGCTTACCAATAAAACGTTTTACTGCACCAATGAACTCTTGTGGGTGTGGCTCCCAATCTGGCTCATCCACCCAAGGTACAAAAATACAATCAAGCGGTCTACCAACAAACTTGTTTTCGGCTTCAGTGCGAACGTCTATCAAAAAAGCATTATCGTTTTCTTGTAAATGCTCATAGGCTTTTTTTGGCAAGTATTGTACTAACTGACTCATGACTTCATTATAACGACATCTTCACCAATTTGAACGTTCTCAAACAACTCAACAACATCCTTATTGCGCATACGAATACAGCCTTTTGATCCTGGTTTTCCCATTATGGTTTCGTCTGGCGATCCGTGAATGTAGATGTATCGATCCTTGGTGTTTTGATTGCGCTCTTCCGACCCTTCTAACCAAAGAATACGAGTTAGTATCCAGTCTCGATCAGGATGTTGGATGGACAATGCTTTGTTGTAAATCTCGCCGGTTGCTTGGCGCGATACCAATACTGAATTATCAGGAAGATCCTGACCTACCTTGGTGTAAATTTTAAACTTCCCTATCGGCGTACAATAAGAACCTTCGATCTCGCCCACACCATTTAACGCGCTACTGATTAAATAAGATCTATCTTTGTACTTAAGCGTTTGTTCTGAAATGTTAATTGTAATCATTTAGTAAATAAAGCAATGGATTCAACATGGGCCGTTTGTGGAAACATATCCATCACGCCGGCTGTTTGTAGTTTATACCCTAACTCGATTAAACGCGCTGTATCTCTAGCTAAAGTGGCCGGATTACACGATACATACACCAAGCGTTCAATACCAAGTTTTGGTAAAAATTCAACAATTTCCAGTGCACCGGATCGAGCTGGATCGAGTAAAGCTTTGTTGTAATTTTTACCCCTAAACCACTCAAAACCATCCACTTCTTGAAACAAGTCAGCTTTGTAAAAATCAGCGTTCGTTATATTGTTTTGATCGGCGTTGTATTTAGCGCGCTCAATCAAACCTAAATCACCCTCAATACCAACCACGTGTTTAACGTGTCGTGCAATCGGTAAGGTAAAGTTACCCAATCCACAAAATAAATCAATCACTTCATCGGATTCATTTAATTCAAGTAATTCAAGCGCTAAATTAATCATCTTTTGATTGAGCTTAAAATTCACTTGAGTAAAATCAGTCGGTAAAAACTCCATTTCAATATTATGATTAGGATGAGAATAAGTCAATACTACTGACTTATTTAAAGGCTTAACAGTATCCAGACCACCACTTTGTGTGTACCAAGTAAAGCCAAGATCATGGGCACAGTCTGCCAATATCTGCTCATCTTTAGCATTCAGTGGTTCTAAATGTCGTAGAATCAACACGGTGTCTTGTTCAGCAATGGCCACTTCAATTTGTGGCACTTGAGATTTGACGCTCAATTGTTCAATGCACTGTGCCAGATCTTCAAGATGATCGCCAAGTGAAGGATGCAAAACTTCACAGCGACTCATATTAGTTATGAATGAAGATTTTTTTTCTCTAAAACCCACCAAAACTTTTTCTTTTTTAGCAACGTAACGCACACCGAGTCTTGCCTTGCGACGATAACCCCAACTCTCAACTTGAAGCGGCTCCAGCCAAATTATAGGTTCTGTCTTAGCTTGTTGCATCAAAGCATCTTTTAGCCATTTACCTTTAGCGATGATTTGATCTTCGCTCGACAAATGCTGAAACGAGCAGCCACCACAAATACCAAATACTTCACATTTTGGTGTGATGCGATTATTCGCCGCTTTAAGAACTTCCTTGACATCCGCCTCTTCAAACTTAGCACGAGAAAAGGTACGGTCAGCAATCACGGTTTCACCCGGTAAAGCACCAGAGACAAAAATCACTTTTTCTTCAAAATGCGCAATACCTCGACCTTCATGTGAAAGCGATTCGATTTCTAATTCGTAGGTTTTGGCTTTTGGTTTTCTTCTTCTACCCATTTAACAACTCAATCCAATGTTTGACCGGTATTTTAGTGCCTTTTTGCAGGTGTATTAAACAACCGATATTACTGGTAACAATCATCTGCGGGTTGGAGGCCTGCAAATGCTTTAATTTATTAATTTTCAAAGTTTGGGCTAATTTTGGCTGAAAAATTGAATACGTACCTGCCGAACCACAACACAAGTGTGAATCAACCACTGGTGTAGTTGTGTAGCCCAAACTGGTCAAAATAGAATTTACCAAGCCGCTTAATTGCTGACCGTGTTGCATCGTGCAAGGCTCTTGATAAACAACGTTAGTTCTTTCTAAATTAAGTTGCGTTAAATCCTTATCTACTAAAAATTCAGCAATGTCTTTCGTTTTATTTGAAATAATGATCGCCTTTTGATAATACGGATCATACTCATCAAATATTGATGCGTAATCTTTAACCATCAAACCACAACCGCTGGCACTGGAAATAATCACATCAACATCAAACTCAAGCCAAGCATCAATGTTGGTCTTGATTTTACTCATGGCATCATCAAGTGCACTTAGATGCTGGTCAACAGCACCACAGCATTGTTTCTGCGGGGTTTCAATAGTATCATAACCCAGTTTTGCCAAAATATTTTTGATACTGTGATTAATGTTTGGTGCTAGTGCTGGTTGTACACAACCACCCAACAACAACACGGTACCGATCTTAGTGGGCGGCTTAATTAGACCACCTTGTGCCTTAGAGTGTCTAGCCATAAAACCAATTGGATTAAATAATAATGGTGTGGTTAATAATTTACGCACTGAATAACGATACGCTTTTTGCCAAAGTGGTCGTTTGGACTCTATGAATTCTCGTCCAATGTCCACTAGATTTCCATACTCAACACCTGATGGACAGGTAGTTTCGCAAGCTCTGCAAGTTAAACACCGATCTAAATGCAAAATACTTTGATCAGAAAAATGATTATCTTCCAGCGATGATTTAATTAGATAAATACGCCCACGAGGTGAGTCTAACTCATCACCTAACAATTGGTAAGTGGGGCAAGTGGCTAAGCAAAAACCACAATGCACACACTTACGAATAATTTCATTGGCCTTAAAATTTTGAATGTGGTCTGTTTGCATTACTGGAACACACCTTTAGGGTCGAATACTTGTTTTAACCTTTGCTCAATTTGTTGAGTTAAATTTGAAGATGTAGCTAATTTAGTAGGTGCTGTTAATTCATCAACGTACGAACTTGGTAATACTTTAAAGCTAATCTGAGCAATTAGTGCTAACCGACCTTTTGAACCCACTAACAAACGTGCTACGTCATACCCTGCCACATTTTTCATTACCTGGCCGCCAAAATTTAACAACTCACCTCTGCCATCAATAATTTGCACTCCTAAAATAGCATCTGATAAATCTTGCCCGCCATTAGCATAAACAGCACCAATACTGGATTTATCATCACTCACGAAAAAAGTAAGGGATTGGCTATTTTTAGCCAATGTTTTTTTAATTTCTTTAATGCTAGTGCCTGCTTTAACAGTAATAACCAACTCTTCTGGATAATATTCCACCACGCCGGCATAATCTAGCCATTCGGTATTGATATGCAAATTATCTGATGCTCGAACCAATGTTTGCAGTTGAGCGATTCTATCTGTCATCAGAATCGCTCCAATTCTGGATGTGGCAACTTGCCATTATGTACATGCATTGCGCCCAACTCCGCACAACGATGTAACTCTGGCACGGCTTTTCCTGGGTTAAGCAATGAGTCTGGATCAAAAGCTTGCTTAATCTTGTGGAATATTTCTAATTCTTTTGAGTTAAATTGATGACACATGACGTTTAATTTTTCCACGCCCACACCGTGTTCACCCGTAATGGTACCGCCCATATCAACACTAAGTTTTAAGATATCTGTGCCAAATTCTTCAGTTTTTTCCAGCTCTCCTGGAACGTTCGCATCGTACAAAATCAGTGGGTGCAAGTTGCCATCGCCTGCGTGAAAAACGTTGGCCACTCGTAATTTGTATTTTTTACTCAACTCATTAATTTTTTCTAGCATATCGGCTAAATGACGACGCGGAATAGTGCCATCCATACAATAATAATCAGGTGAAAGCCTTCCCACTGCAGGGAAGGCTGATTTTCTGCCTTTCCACAAATCTAGGCGTTCCGCTTCACTCTCAGATACTTTTAAAGTAGAGGCGCCTGAGAGTACTTTTAATACTGTATCAAGCTCTGCTTGTACTTGTGCTTCGGTACCGTCTAATTCACATAAAAGTAATGCCTCTGCATCAAGTGGATAACCTACTTGCGCAAAACCTTCAGCAGCTTCAATAGCAAATTTATCCATCATTTCTAGACCTGCTGGAATGATGCCGGCTTTAATAATATCAGCCACAGCATTAGCACAATCGCGCACCGAATCAAACGCCGCCATCACCACTTTGGCCAACTGTGGCATTGGAGTTAATTTAACCGTTATTTCAATAATAATACCTAACAAGCCCTCAGAACCATTCATCAGCGCCAACAAGCCTAAACCGTCATCTTTACGACTTAACACTAATTCCTCGCCATCAATAGTAAGTACTTTTAGCGCCTCAACGTTATGAACCGTTAAACCGTATTTCAAACAATGCACACCACCAGAATTTTCAGCCACGTTACCACCAATGCTGCAGGCAATTTGACTGGACGGATCGGGGGCGTAATACAAACCATGTTCTTTAACCGCCTCGCTAATGGCGATGTTTCTTACTCCCGGCTCAAGAACGGCCAATCGATTTTTAACATCGATCGATTTCACCCGATTGAGTTTTGATAAACCTAAAACGATTGATTTTTCCAGCGGCATGGCGCCACCAGAAAGGCCTGTACCTGCACCTCGCGTAACCACGGGTGCATTATTGGTTTTACAAATTTGTAATACTTGTTTAACTTGTTCGATGTTTTCAGGCAAAACTACTGCTAAAGGCTTCTGCCTATAAACACTCAGGCCATCGCATTCATAGGCTCGTGTGTTCTCACTGCCAGTAATGACAATACCCTTATGTAAAGCACGTAATAATTGATGAACAACACTCATTCGAGCAATTATAATGTCTTCTTTAAATTTATTAACCTTAAAAAGATTATGCAATCATTTAATCCACCTGTAAGAACATTAATGGGCCCTGGCCCCAGTGACGTCCACCCGAGAATTCTTTCAGCAATGGCACGACCAACCATTGGGCATCTTGACCCTGCTTTTGTGGGCATGATGGATGAGACTAAAGAAGCACTAAAATACATATTCCAAACTGAAAACGAACTTACTATGCCGGTGTCCGCACCCGGATCTGCTGGCATGGAAACTTGCTTTGCTAACTTAGTTGAGCCAGGTGATAAAGTCATTGTATGCATCAACGGTGTGTTTGGTATGCGCATGAAAGAAAACATCACACGTTTTGGTGGTGAAGCCATTGTGGTTAAGGACGATTGGGGTAACGCCATTTCAACCGATAAAGTTGAGCAAGCGCTTAAAGACAATCCAGATGCAAAAATTCTTGCGTTTGTTCATGCAGAAACCTCAACAGGAGCACTGTCCGATGCAAAAACTTTGTGCAAACTTGCACATCAATACGATTGCATTAATATTGTTGATGCGGTAACTTCACTCGGCGGTGTTGAGCTTCGTGTTGATGAATGGGAGATTGACGCCATTTACTCAGGCTCACAAAAATGTTTATCGGCCATGCCCGGTATTTCACCCATCAGTTTTGGTGATCGCGCCATTAAAAAACTCACCAATCGAAAAATACCGGTAACCAGTTGGTTCTTAGATCTTAATTTGGTTATGGGCTATTGGGGTGAAGGTGCAAAACGTACTTACCACCACACAGCGCCCGTTAATACGCTTTACGGACTGCATGAATCATTGGTGATGATTAGCGAAGAAGGGCTGGAAAATTCTTGGGCACGTCATCAGAAAAATCACGAGAGCTTACGCGATGGTTTAGAGGCAATGGGCATTAGCTTTTTAGTTAAAAAAGAAGATCGTCTGCCACAATTAAACGCCATATTCATTCCTGAAGGGGCTGACGATGCAAAAGTTCGTTCTACCCTGCTAAATGATTACAACCTAGAAATTGGTGCAGGTCTCGGTGCTTACGCTGGCAAAGTATGGCGCATTGGTTTAATGGGCTATGCCTCTAGAAAAGAAAACATTACTTTATGCTTAGCAGCACTTAAAAATACACTAAATAACTGATTAAACTTCCAAACAAAAAGGCGACTGTTTAGTCGCCTTTTTTAATGTTTCAAGCTGTTTATCTATGCTAATTTAGCCAACAGTTCTTCTTCCGTTTCAACACGATCAGGGTCTGGTAGACAACAATCAACTGGGCAAACTTCAACGCACTGTGGCGTATCAAAATGCCCCACACATTCTGTACATTTGTCTCCATCTATTTCATAGATTTCATCACCCATATAAATGGCATCATTTGGGCACTCTGGCTCACAAACATCGCAATTAATACATTCATCGGTAATCAATAAGGACATGGCTTTCTCCAAGGCGTTCTAACAATAAATTCAAGCGTAGATTATAACTTATCGTTGGATAATTATCACACATTTTTTTAGGTATCATTACCCAATCTTACAGGTAATATCTCATCCAAATTATGCGCTTTTTTCTGCTGCTATCAACGCTACTTATTTCACTACAATCACACGCAAAACTAGAAGACGGGCTCTACGCTAACTTGCACACCAATCAGGGCGATATTATAATCAAACTGGCTTTTGAAAAAACCCCACTCACGGTGATTAATTTCGTTGGTTTAGCCGAGGGAACAAAGCACTCTAACATTCAAATTGGCAAGCCTTTCTACAACGGTTTAAAATTTCATCGTGTGATTGATAATTTCATGATTCAAGGGGGAGACCCAAAAGGCAACGGCACGGGTGGCCCAGGGTACAAGTTTATTGATGAAATCACAGACCTAACTCATGACACTGGTGGCATCTTATCCATGGCTAATTCTGGTCCAAACACCAATGGATCTCAGTTTTTTATCACTCACGAAGCAACACCATGGCTCGATGGAAAGCACACTGTTTTTGGTCATGTGGTCAAAGGAATGAGTGTGGTTAACACCATCAAAAAAGACGATTTCATTCGCAAAGTATTTATTGAACGTATTGGAGATAAAGCAAAAAATTTCAAAACCGACGAAGCTGCTTTTGAAGCCTATAACCAAAAAAACCTTGTCAAAGAAAAAGCCAAACAAACGAAAAAAAAACAGAAACTCATTAACTTTGTAAAAGTTAATTATCCCGATGCTAAAGTTGCAACTGAAGGTCACTATGTGCAAATCAATCAAACCGGTAATGGTGAGACACCTGAATTAGGGGATCTGGTTAAAGTCAACCTATCCATCGACTTAGATGATGGCACCAACATGCGTAAAGCTGATGAACCACTGCCTTTCGCTGCCGGATCGGGCACCATCATTAAAGTCATTGATCAGTCTGCATTAACCATGAACATTGGTGAAAAACGCACCATTATTGCCTCTTATGCGCAAATCTATGGTGATAGTGATCGCGGTAGCTTACCCCAAGAATCATTACTAATTTTTAACTTAGAGCTTTTATCCATTAACGAGATCGACTAATGTTTTTAGAATTAATTAGTTTTCTTACTCAATTTGATGCAGGATTTAACGTTCTTCAATATCTAACCGTTAGAGCTGTATTGGCAATGCTGGCAGCACTGTTCATCAGTTTAACTTTGGGGCATTTTTTCATTGCCAGATTACAGCAACATCAAATCGGCCAAGTGATTCGTCCTGATGGGCCAGAGTCACACTTTTCAAAAGCAGGTACCCCAACCATGGGCGGTATCATGATTTTATTTTCCTTTATTGGCAGTATTCTTATTTGGGGAGACTGGCACAATTCTTATCTGTGGATAATTATTGTGACTGCACTTATTTTTGGTGGCATTGGTTTTGTGGATGATTATTTAAAGATTAAACACAAGTCCTCTGACGGTCTTAGCAGCAAACAAAAATACTTGGCCCAATCCATCGGTGCAATTATAATTGGACTTTGGCTGGTTAATGATACGCATCAGCCCATTCCTACCGATCTACTCATCCCATTTTTTAAAGATTGGACAATTCCTTTAGGCACATTGGGCTTACTTGTATTTTCTTACTTTGTAATTGTAGGTAGCTCTAATGCCGTGAATTTAACCGATGGTTTGGATGGTTTAGCCATTATGCCGGTGGTCCTCATCTCGGGCGCATTAGCGATTTTTGCTTATATATCAGGTAATTATAATTTCTCTAATTATCTCAATATGCCCTTTATGCCAGACACAGCTGAAATATTTGTAATTTGTGCAGCACTGATTGGTGCGGGTTTAGGATTTTTATGGTTCAACACCTACCCTGCTGAAATCTTCATGGGCGATGTAGGCTCACTTTCTTTAGGCGCCATTTTAGCGGTGATTGCTATTATTGTTCGTCAAGAGATACTGTTGTTTATTATGGGTGGCGTGTTTGTTGCTGAAACTCTATCAGTGATAATCCAAGTTGGGTGGTACAAGCGCACTCAAAAACGTATTTTCCTCATGGCACCACTGCACCATCATTTTGAAAAAATGGGCATGTCGGAGCCAAAAATTATTGTGCGTTTTTGGATGATGACATTCATTTTAGTATTGATCAGTTTAGCATCCATTAAAATACGATGAACCAACTAACCAAATGGGATAAGCGTTATTTATCATTGGCAGCTGAGGTTGCTACGTGGTCAAAAGATCCATCAACTCAAGTAGGTGCCGTAACCGTTGGCAGTAAAAAAGAAGTACTTTCTCAAGGCTTTAACGGCTTTCCTCGTGGCATTCATGACACCGATGAGCGCTACAACCATCGAGAAACTAAATACAAGTTTGTGGTCCATGCAGAAATGAATGCAATCTACAATGCCACTTATTCTGGTACCTCACTTGATGGTGCAACTCTGTACGTATACGGGCTGCCTATTTGCTCAGAATGCGCTAAAGGCATTATCCAAGTTGGCATTAAAAAAGTCGTGATCGAAAAATCAAAAGAACTCGACAACTGGAATGAAAGCGTTCAACTTTCAAAAGAAATGTTTAATGAGGCAGGTGTTGAACTAATCATAACCGGTAAATCTTAGTTATGAGTGAAGTATCCAAGCGTCGTACCTTTGCGATTATTTCTCACCCTGATGCCGGTAAAACCACCGTTACTGAAAAACTATTACTCTACGCCGGTGCGATTAAAACAGCGGGCAGCGTCAAGGCACGTAAAGCCAGCACTCACGCCACATCCGATTGGATGGAAATGGAAAAAGAAAGAGGTATTTCCATTACCTCATCAATCATGCAGTTTGATTATGACAACCATGTCATTAATTTACTTGACACCCCAGGACACGAGGATTTTTCTGAAGATACCTACCGTACACTAACAGCCGTTGACTCTGCATTAATGGTGATTGACGTTGCCAAGGGTGTAGAGATGCGCACCATTAAGCTCATGGAAGTCTGTCGCTTGCGCGATACCCCAATTCTTACTTTTATTAACAAGCTCGATCGTGAAGGCAAGGAGCCAATCGATTTACTGGATGAAGTAGAAACCGTGCTAAACATCGAATGTGCGCCAATCACTTGGCCAATTGGCATGGGTAAGCGCTTTAAAGGTGTGGTTCATTTACTTGAAGACAAAGTTCATCTGTACGAAGCAGGTAAGAACTCTGAGATTGGTGAAAACATCATTATTGATGGTGTGGATAATCCTAAATTAGATGAAATTTTAGGCAAAGATGTCGTCGAAGAAATGCGTGAAGAAGTAGATCTTATTCGTGAAACGACAACACCCTTTGATTTAGATGAATTCTTAGCTGGAAAACAAACCCCAGTTTTCTTTGGCTCAGCCATTTCTAATTTTGGTATTCAAAACTTACTCGATGGATTTATCGAATACGCACCAATCCCGCAAAATCGGGAATCAGACGTTCGAGAAGTTAAACCAGATGAAAACAAACTCACTGGATTTGTGTTTAAAATTCAAGCAAATATGGATCCCAAACACCACGATCGCCTAGCCTTTATGCGCATCGTCAGTGGTGAGTACAAAAAAGGTATGAAGGTTTTACAAGTGGCCACTGGTAAACAAATCAAAATTGCCAATGCGGTTACCTTTATGTCGCGGGAACGCACCTCAGCTGAATCAGCCTACGCTGGTGATGTTATTGGTATTCACAATCATGGTGGCATTAGTATTGGTGATACCTTTACTCAAGGTGAAAAATTAACCTTTCAAGGCATTCCAAACTTTGCACCAGAATTATTTCGCCGCGCCCAACTAAAAGATCCTTTAAAAGCCAAAGCCCTACAAAAAGGCCTTGATCAACTATCAGAAGAAGGTGCTACGCAAGTTTTTAGACCCATTATGGGCAACGCTCAAATCTTAGGCGCTGTGGGCATTTTGCAGTTTGACGTGGTTGCCCATCGTCTCAAGTATGAATACAGCGTTGATTGTCAATTTGAAACCATTAATATTGCCACTGCACGCTGGGTAACCGGTAGTGAAAAAGACATTGAACAACTTAAAATCAAGGCTGGTAATAACGTGGCAATCGATTCGGCCGGTATGTTGACTTACCTAGCACCGTCTATGGTCAATCTACAACTGACTGAAGAGCGTCATCCTAATTTAACGTTCTCCGCCACTCGAGAGCATTAACATCAACAAGTACACTGACTTGTACCTAGGTATTTTTGCCTAACAAGCCTTATGTTTTTTTCTAATCAAAGCTGATCTATCCAATAATAATAGAGGCACCTAGTAAAACTGGAACTGCCACTGTAACTATCACATTGGCAACAAGAAACTGCGGATGTTGGCCAATATTTTGTTTAAATTTAAGGGCGCCACTTAACGCATAAAACCCTATTGGTGTCGCTATTAAAGCCATTAAACTTAAATTCGGCAAGATATCCATAACTACGCTAATAATAATAACCAACATAGTCAATACTAAAAATAAAAAATAAACCAAGTTGCTAGACGACACTCCATAAGCAATGGGAAAATGATTTCTGCCCGCCATCTTGTCTGCCTCAATATCTGGATATTGATTTAACAACAATAGGTTATTCACCAAGAAAAATGGCACCAAACTGATTAACCACAAATCCTGATTAAAAACCCCGGTAATGGCAAAATACGCACCTACTGTCATCAATAAACCAAAGCCCAAACCTGGAGCAACTAAACACAGCCATGGGTATCGATTAATCCAGCGTGTATAAGCCACAATGATCAAAAGTCCACTCACACCAATGGGTAATAACTGCCAACCATAAAGCCAAACAAAAAATACGCCTATTAATAGTGTTACGAATAAAGCTGTAATGCCAATAGTTAAAACACTGGCTGCCATTTTTGGATGATTGGGTAGTGCCCCACTACCGCCACTAAACGCCGTTCTAGTGGTATTTAAGTCTAGCCCGCTTGTATAATCCAAATACTCATTTAGCATATTAACACTGATATGTGCCATCATTGCACCGGTAAAAGTCAGTACCAGTAAGTAATCGTGTACGAATCGATTTTCAGCCCAAACAAAACTCCAGCCTAAAAACAAACACACGGGTGTTAAGATTAAAAATGACGGTCTAATCGTCGCAATAATGACGCTTAAACTAGACATGTCATTATCACTTAATAATCATTAAAACAAAGTACGGGGTCATGAGAAAGAAAAATATGAATAGTTTGTACAAACCTATACCGCCGTAATGAATTGCATTAAACGACGCTCTGCTAATTGGCAGCCAATAGCTGTGCACCCTATAAACAAAATCAGGTGCAAGCTTAATGACCAATATCCACACAATTAACACACTCCAGTTAATCAGCAGACTCCATCCAAAAAAACTTTGCCACATTGCTATCGTCATCATTGCAACCTTATTGATAAAAAAACAGGAAATTTTGAAAATACATCTAATTTATTGGTAAAAACTTGATTTTTATACGAAAAAATACCGTTTTAGAGCCTTACTTAACTCAAAAACGGCATTTTAAAACGTTCATTTGGAAAATTTTAGAAATTTCCTAAATGACTAAATTCTTATAACATTGTCACCATAGTAATCAAAATAGCCCAAAAAACGCCTGCTAAAGATAATGCGCCTAATGTTTTCATAATTTTCTCCTATTTGTTAATGAAACAAGTTCATTTTATGTAGGAAAAAATATCACGTCCTTGACGAATATCAAGTTTCTCTAATATTTTTTACTCTTCTACGGTTTGATTCTCACCTTCAGATTCTTCTTCATCTGTTTCGGCAATCTTAGCCACGGATACTAACTTCTCGGCCTTAGCGATATTGATTAGAGTTACACCTTGGGTATTACGACCAATGATAGAAACATCAGATGCTCTGGCACGAACCAAAGTGCCTTTATTAGAAATGAGCATCATTTCATCTTCATCCGTTACTTGAATAGCGCCAACTACCTTGCCATTACGTACAGAGGTTTTAATGGAAATTACACCAGCACCACCACGTGCCTGAGAACGATATTCATCCAACGCTGTACGCTTACCATAACCTTTTTCAGTCGCTGTTAAAATTGGATTTTCTGGCTCAGCCACAATGAGTGAAACCACTTCATCTTTATCTGCAAGTCTAATGCCTCGTACACCAATGGCTGTTCGCCCTACAGCTCGTACGTCAGCTTCTTTAAATCGGATTGATTTACCATTAGCTGAGAACAGCATGATATCGTCTTCACCTGAAGTAATTTCAACACCGACCAATTTGTCACCATCTCTGAGTTCAATGGCAATGATGCCGCCTTTTCTTGGACGGGAGCAATTAGACAGTGCCATCTTTTTAACTGTACCACTGCTGGTTACCATAAAAATAAATTGGTCGTTAGTGAACACTCTAACCGGCAGAATAGCGTTAACAGATTCGTCTTTTTCCAGTGGAAGTAAATTAATAATCGGCTTGCCACGAGCTGTTCGTGATGCCATTGGTAGTTCGTAAACTTTCAGCCAATGCACTCTACCTCGACTGGTAAAACAAAGTACGGTATCGTGTGAATTAGCAATAAAGAGCTGGTCGACAAAATCTTCATCTTTCATCTTGGTAGCGGCCTTACCTTTACCACCACGGCGTTGCGCTTGGTAATCGCCCAACGATTGGGCTTTAACATAACCACCATGAGACAAAGTAACCACACGGTCTTCTCTTGCGATTAAATCTTCAAGGGTTAGGTCAATTTTATGTTCGAGGATTTCAGTCATTCGACCACTGGTAAAGTTATCACGAATTTCAATTAATTCCTCGCGAATGACTTGCATCAGCTGATCAGGATTTTGTAAAACATCCAATAAAGATTTAATACGCTCTAACAGCTCATTAAATTCATCAAAGATTTTGTCTTTCTCAAGACCCGTTAAACGATGAAGTTTTAAATCAAGAATGGCTTGTGCCTGCTGAACAGACAGTCGATAGTCGCCATTTTTTTGCAGGCCTAGTTCTGCCGGCAAGTCTTCTGGCTTAAACATTGCCATGTCACGATCGCCGATTAATTCTTTAATGACAGATCCTTTCCAAGTTTTAACCACTAAGCTTTCTTTAGCCTCAGTAGGATTAGCAGCGGCTTTAATCAGTTTGATAATTTCATCAATGTTGTTTAATGCAACTGACAAACCTTCTAATAAGTGCGCGCGGTTTCTGGCTTTGTTTAGATCGAAAATAGAGCGACGAGTCACGACATCGCGACGATGAGCAATAAAGGCATCTAAAATACCTTTAAGCGTCATTAGCTTAGGCATGCCTTTGTCAATCGCGACCATGTTAATGCCAAATACGGTTTGCATCTCAGTAAGCTTATAAAGGTTATTAAGCATAACTTCGGGTACTTCGCCACGACGAAGCTCAACTACCATGCGCATGCCGTCTTTATCAGATTCGTCTCTAAGGCCAGTAACGCCATCAATTTTTTTATCTTTTACTAATTCTGCAATCTTGGTAATCAACTTGGCTTTATTAACCTGATAAGGCAATTCTGTAACTACAATGCTTTGTTTGTCTTCACCCTCAACGTGTGAGCGTGAACGAAGATAGATCTTACCTTTGCCCGTTTCATAAGCTTGGCGAATGCCATCTGCGCCGTTAATAATACCGGCCGTTGGAAAATCTGGCCCATGTATGATATCCAACAACTCATCAATGCTTACTTCATCATTATCAATCACCAACAAACAGGCATTGATGACTTCGTCAATATTGTGTGGCGGAATGTTGGTCGCCATTCCAACGGCGATGCCAGATGAACCATTTACCAATAAATTTGGTACGCGAGTTGGTAGAACTGAAGGCTCAGATTCTGAACCATCATAGTTGTCAATAAAATCAACCGTATCTTTTTCAAGATCGCGCAATAATTCATGTGAAATCTTGGCCATGCGGATTTCGGTATAACGCATTGCTGCTGCCGAATCACCATCAACCGAACCAAAGTTACCCTGACCATCAATAAGGATATTGCGCATTGAGAATGGCTGTGCCATACGCACAATAGTGTCGTACACAGCCGTATCGCCATGCGGGTGATACTTACCAATTACATCACCGACAATACGGGCTGATTTTTTGTAAGATTTGTTGTAATCATTACCCAACACCTCCATGGCGTAAAGCACACGGCGGTGAACCGGTTTTAAACCGTCTCGAACATCGGGTAAGGCGCGACCAACGATGACACTCATTGCGTATTCCAAATAGGAATCTCGCATCTCATCTTCAATGGTAACTATAGGGAAATTAGGCTCAAAAACTTCTGGATTATCGGTGTTATCAGACATGCAAAAATGACGTGATTAAATTGGCTTTAATTGTACCCTAAAGACAGTAAATACACAAATAAAATGTGTAAATTTATTTCTATAAAAAGTTATTAAGAATCAATAACTTATGCGTTTCTTTTTTGCACTGCTTGAGCCAGTGTTTTAAGTAGGTTTTCGGTGTCATCCCAACCAATGCAACTGTCGGTAATGCTGACCCCGTATTTAAGTGATTCTAATGGGCCAATTGCCTGATTTCCTTCATTAAGATGAGACTCGATCATCACCCCAAAAATCTTGTCAGATCCAGTACTGATCTGCTTGGCAATTTCATCGCCCACCAACAACTGGTTTTTGAATTTCTTTTGTGAATTGGCATGAGAAAAATCAACCATAATTTTTGCCAATAGGCCTTCTTCTTTAAGTTGATTGTAAGTTTTTTTAATGCACACTGAATCATAATTTGGACCATCGGCACCACCACGTAAGATGATATGCGCCGTTTCATTGCCTGATGAGGTGTAATGAGAGACACCGCCCTCTTTATTAACCGAAAGCAAATGATGAGGGCTATTGGCTGATTTAATCGCATCAATGGCAACCCTGAGTGAACCCGTTGTGCCATTTTTAAAACCTACTGGGCAGGATAAAGCGGAAGCCAGCTCACGATGAGACTGGCTCTCTGTCGTGCGAGCACCAATCGCGCCCCATGAAATTAAATCAGAAATGTACTGTGGTGTGATTAAATCAAGGTACTCAACGGCAACAGGCATATTCATATCGGCTAGATCTGTAAGTAGATGACGGGCAATCTTAAGACCTTTGTCAATGTTGAAGCTTTCATCCAGATCAGGATCGTTAATTAAACCCTTCCAACCAACGGTTGTGCGTGGTTTTTCAAAATAAACACGCATTACAATGAGTAAATCTTGCTTTAATTCTTCTTTTACTTTGGCTAGTTTATCGGCATACTCACGTGCAGATTTTGAATCATGAATTGAACACGGTCCTACGATGACCATTAGACGATGATCTTTGCCTTCTAAAATATCCTTAACGGCTTGCCTAGCCTGGAAAATATTAGCCGACCCTTTCTCACCTAATGGATACTTCTCCATTAGCTCATTAGGTGCAATCATCGGTGCACTTGAGGTAATTCTTAAATTGTCAGTATTGTGTTGCACGGTTTATTTTTGATTTTCAATTAATGCGTAAGCTGAATGATTGTGAATGGATTCAAAATTCTCCGATTCAAGACGGTAATAGTTAATCCTTTCATCAAGGTTTAAATCAAGTGCGATATCACGCACCAAGTCCTCAACAAAAGCAGGGTTATCATACGCTCTTTCAGTCACAACTTTTTCGTCATCCCGTTTTAAAATAGCATAAAGCTCACAAGAAGCCTTGCGCTCAGCCAAATCAATTAAATCTTCAATATCAAGTTTATGCCCTTCGGAAACCTTAGCTTTAATGGTGATGTGTGAACGCTGATTGTGTGCACCATACTTAGAAATACTCTTTGAACATGGGCACAAGCTGGTCACTGGCACCACGACTTTCATCATAACTTCAGATTCACCTTTAGCGAACGAACCGTACAAAGTTACTTGGTAGTCCATCATTGATTCAACACCAGAAGACGGGGCTTTTTTCTTCCTAAAAAAAGGAAATTCAAGAACAATGTGTGCAGTGTCTGACTTTAATTTTTCACAAACTTTATTGATAATTTTGTCAAAGTTACTGCTGTTAAACTCACAAGGGCCATCGTTTAATATTTCAATAAAGCGTGACATGTGGGTGCCTTTTACGTGCTCAGGCAAGGATACAGTCATGGTAAATCTACCAATGGTTGGCATTTTATTGCCGTCACGATCTATGTAAGTAATTGGATGAGCAATGTCTTTAATGCCCACTTTGTCAATAATAATTTGACGAGTGTCTTTACTGTTTTGTGTATCGGGTAAATGAGCTGCGTTCATGATTTTCCTTGTGAATAAGTAACGGATGCTCTAGGTGTTTCCCAGATAATGACTTCGCACACACGAACATCTTGGTTGTTGATTAGTTGACCCACTTCATCAAAGAAATATTTTGCAATGTTCTCAGCGGTTGGGTTTAGTTTATCAAAAGGAGCAATGTCATTCAAATATTGATGATCAAGCCTTTTAGCAACTACTTTGGTTTGTTTTTTAATTTCACGAAAATCAATTGCAATGCCTGTGTCGTTAAGCGCTTCGGACTCAACCGACACCTCAACCTGCCAGTTATGGCCGTGCAAACGTGCACAATCACCTGGGTAACCCCTTAAGGAATGAGCTGATGCAAAATCAGTGACAATTTTTAGGACGAACATAATTCGGAAAAATCGTTAAAAACGTTTGATTATACCCGTGAGCGCTTAATTATTACACCCTGAATTGGTGCGTGGTTGGGTTGTGAGTTTTTTCCTTTAGAGATCTTTGTATAAATAGGGGTGATTAGCAAAATGATAGATTTTATTAAATTAGAAATTTTTTAAATCTACTCCTAGCAAGGCTAAGTGTGTTTTTAAAAAGTTTCTAATTTAATGAAAGATGGTGTTTTGATGATTATTCTTATTTATGCAACAGTCTCTTTTAATCAGTTGCTTTAATTGAAGCGACGTTCTGATAACCTTTTGGCAGCATATTTCCACGACGAGCACGACTACCAATGTAGTTTGTTAAATCCTGGAACTTAATGGTAAGATGGCGCTTACCTGCATAAACTTTTAAGTTTTGAGTATCGAGCAACACGCAAATGCCCACAACAAACTCTTGCCTTGCCTTGACGTCCTTGCTTGGAATTTGAATCAGTTTATTACCCTTTCCCTTTGACAAAATCGGCAACTCGGCAATTGGAAATAGCAATAAACGACCGCGATTAGTCGCCACAGCTACAAATTGAAATTCAAGATCATCAACTCTAATTATTTTCATTACTTTTGAATCCATCGGTAATGACAAGGTATTTTTTCCCGCTTTTTTCTTCGATAAAAGATCGCCGATTGTTGCCACAAAACCATAACCTGCATCGGATGACAATAAGATTTTTTGATCTGGCTCCCCCATTATTACATCAACAAACTCAGCACCCGTTGGCGGACTAAGTCGCCCTGTAAGAGGCTCACCTTGGCCTCTTGCACTTGGTAAGGAATTTGCAGGTAACGTGTAAGATCGGCCGGTTGAATCCATGAATATTGCACTCTTATTGCTCCTGCCTTTAGCACTGGTAAAGTAACCATCCCCAGATTTATAATTAAACGTCGTTGGATCGATGTCGTGCCCTTTAGCGGAGCGAACCCAGCCTTTGCCGCTCAGTACAACAGTGACGTTCTCAGCTGGCATTAAGTCTTCTTCATTAAATGCTTGTGCAGAATTCACATTCGAGACAACCTCACAACGGCGTTCATCACCAAATTCGCTAATGATGGTTTTAAGCTCTTTCTTGATATAGGTTTTTAAACGTGTATCACTGGAAAGTAACAATTCAAGCTTCTCTTTCTCTGTTTCTAGTTCTTTTCGCTCAGATTGGATTTTCATCTCTTCCAATTTAGCCAAATGACGGAGTTTAAGCTCTAAAATAGCTTCGGCTTGAATGTCGCTTAACTTAAAGCGTTTTATTAAAACTGGCTTAGGCTTTTCCTCAGAGCGAATAATGGCAATCACTTCATCAAGATTTAAAAAAGCAATTAGCAACCCTTCTAGAATGTGTAATCGTGCAAGAATTTTATCAAGGCGATGATTAAGGCGATTGGTAACCACTTGGGTTCTGTAGGTTAACCATTCTTTAAGCATTGGAATGAGTGGCTTCACTTGCGGCTTACCATCCAAACCAATCACGTTCATGTTAACGCGATAATTTTTTTCAAGATCTGTAGTGGCAAATAAATGCAACATTAAAGCATCGATGTCGACACGATTAGAACGTGGAATAATCACAAGTCGAGTTTGATTCTCATGATCAGATTCATCACGGATATCATCCACTAGAGGAAGTTTTTTCGCACGCATTTGGTTAGCAATCTGTGCAACAACCTTAGAGCCTGATGTTTGGAAAGGCAATGTTTCAATAACAATAGCACCGTCTTCCTTTTGATAAGTGGCACGCATTTTTACAGACCCATGGCCCGTTTCATAAAGCTGTTTAATCTCTTCAGTGCTTGAAACGATATTTGCATAAGTTGGATAATCAGGCGCAGGCAACAACTCCATCAATGCATCCAAATCCGTTGATGGCTTGTCTAGGAGTTGAATACAAGCCAAAACAACCTCGGTTAAATTATGTGGCGGAACGTCCGTTGCCATGCCTACAGCAATACCAGAAGTACCATTCAATAATAGGTTAGGCACTTGTGCTGGAAGGTGCTTAGGCTCTTTTAAAGAACCGTCAAAATTATCAGTCCAACTGACCGTGCCTTGGTTAATTTCTTCAAGTAAGAGATCGGAATACTTTGATAACTTAGACTCGGTATAACGCATGGCTGCGAATGATTTTGGATCATCTTGTGCACCCCAGTTTCCTTGTCCATCAATAAACGGATAGCGATACGAAAAAGGTTGTGCCATCAACACCATGGCTTCGTAACAAGCGCTATCACCATGAGGATGGAACTTACCCAAGACATCACCCACGGTACGGGCAGATTTTTTGAATTTTGCGGTGGATTTAAGGCCTAATTCGCTCATCGCATAGATGATGCGTCTTTGCACTGGTTTCAGACCATCGCCCACAAACGGTAGTGCACGGTCAAGAATAACATACATTGAATAATCAAGATACGCACGTTCACTGAACTCTGCTACGCTTTGCTGCTCAAGGCCGATTTGACTCATTCTCCCCCTAGAAATTACTAACCCTTATCAAATAAAGGCTTTAAGTTTTGAGTTATTTTAATGCAACTTTTCAACTTAGAAAAACAAATTATGTAAAGTCTTTGGTGGTGATGCACGAGCAGAACAAATTTCTATCACCATAGACATTATCAATGCGTTTTACCGGCGGGAAATACTTACTAACTTTTAGAGATTTTACTGGGTACAATGCCTCTTCTCTTGAATAAGGATAGCTCCATTCTCCAGCCATTTCAAGTGCTGTGTGGGGAGCATTTTTAAGCGGGTTGTTGTCTTTATCCCATTCACCAGAGATTACCTTTTGAATCTCATTGTGGATATTTACCATTGCCTTAATAAAACGATTCATTTCGTGCAACGACTCACTCTCAGTCGGTTCAATCATAAGTGTGCCTGCCACAGGAAATGACATGGTTGGTGAATGAAAGCCATAGTCCATTAAACGTTTAGCAATGTCTTCTTCACTGATGCCACTGATTTCTTTTAATGGGCGAATATCAATGATGCACTCATGAGCCACAAAGCCTTGATCGCCACGGTACAAAATTGGAAAATAATCCTTGAGCTCATTAGTAATGTAGTTAGCGCTGATAATGGCAATCTCAGTTGAATATTGCATACCGTGCTTACCGAGTAACTTAATGTATGACCAAGAAATAGGCAAAATTGAAGCGCTTCCGTACATTGCAGCCGATACTGCATTGGAATCTTTAATAAGAGGATCGCCAGGTAAAAACGGTGCTAAATGTGATTTCACGCCAATCGGTCCCATACCTGGACCGCCCCCACCATGTGGAATGGCAAAAGTTTTATGCAGATTAATGTGCGACACATCCGCACCAAATTCGCCCATACGAGTAATGCCAACCATCGCATTAAGATTAGCACCGTCTAAATAAACTTGACCACCATGGTCATGAATGATGTCACACACTTGTTTAATCTCCACCTCAAACACGCCGTGAGTTGATGGGTAAGTCACCATAATGGCTGAGAGTTTATCAGCGTGTTTTTCTGCCTTGACTTTCAAATCATCAATATCAATATTACCCGATTCATCGCATTTAACGATCACCACTTTCATGCCCGCCATCACTGCACTAGCAGGATTTGTACCATGTGCAGATGATGGAATTAAACAAACGTTACGGTCAAAGTCACCGCGAGACTCGTGGTATGAATGAATCGCCAATAGACCTGCAAATTCACCTTGAGAGCCTGCATTGGGTTGTAATGAAACAGTATCATAGCCCGTTACTTCAGCCAATGCATGCTCTAAATCTTTAAACAGTTGCTGATAACCCTGGGACTGATCCTCAGGCGCATAAGGATGCATGGATGAAAAACCTGGCAAACTGATTGGATACATTTGCACCGCTGCATTAAGTTTCATGGTGCAAGATCCTAAAGCGATCATCGAATGATTAAGTGCAATGTCTTTGTTCTCTAAGCGTTTTAAGTAACGCATCATCTCAGTTTCACAATGATAATTGCTAAATACTGAATGCGTTAAATAATTTGACGTACGCAGCATGCTCTTAGCTAAACTGGATTCAGATTCAAGCAATGCATCAACTGAAAATACCGCTAATAATGCTGATAATTCCTCATCGGTTGTGGTTTCATCAATGGCAATTGTTAATTGGGTACCGCTCAACAAGCGCAAGTTAATACGATTCTTTTGCGCCTTGGTGAATATTTTTTTTGCTTCATTGGTATTAATCGTAATCGTATCAAAAAACTGATCACTTACTAATTCAAAACCGGCATTGACCAAGCTATTAGCAAGACTGCTGGCTTTAGCGTGGACCCTTGATGCAATGACTCGCAAACCCTTAGCCCCATGATAAATACCGTAAGCAGCTGCTAAAACTGCTAAAAGAACTTGGGCTGTACAAATATTACTAGTAGCTTTATCGCGCCTAATGTGCTGCTCTCGAGTTTGCAACGACATGCGCATTGCCGAATTGCCAAGCGCATCCCGAGAAACACCAATGATGCGCCCCGGCACCATACGCTTAAATTCATCATGTGTGGCTAAAAACGCTGCGTGTGGGCCGCCAAACCCCATAGGCACACCAAAACGTTGTGAATTACCAATGGCAATATCAGCGCCCATTTCAGACGGGGTTTTAATCAAGGTAAGGGCTAAAATATCACAAGCTACAATGGTTAACAAACTACTGTCTTTTGCTTTAGCAATGTCATTACTCAAATCACGAACTTCGCCATTCGTCCCTGGCGACTGCATTAAAACTGCAAAATAATCATTAAAATCATTGCCTTGAATGTCTTCAATGACAAGTTCAATCCCTAACGGTTTAGCACGCGTTTGTAAAATAGTAACGGTTTGTGGGTGGGTATTACTGTCCACCAAAAAACGATTGGATTTATTTTTACGATTGGCACGCTTAGCCATCATCATCGCCTCAGCGGCAGCCGTTGGTTCATCCAACAAAGAAGCGTTGGAAATATCCATACCGGTCAGGTCGATAATCATTTGCTGAAAGGTTAACAACATCTCCAAACGACCTTGGGATATCTCAGCCTGATAAGGCGTGTAGGCCGTGTACCAACCCGGATTTTCTAAAATATTGCGTTGAATCACGGCAGGCATTAACGTGCCATAATAGCCTTGACCAATAAAATTAGTAAACAATTGGTTTTGCCCGGCCAATTTAGTCGCCAACGCCAAAGTATCTCGTTCACTCAAGCCTTCATCCACTTCCATGCGATTGCCAAACAAGATACTTTTTGGCACTGTTTTAGCAACCACTTCCTCTACGGAAGCGCAACCAATACTGCTGAGCATAGTGTCAACGTCCGCTTGGCTTGGGCCAATGTGTCTATCTAAAAATTCATTACTCATGAGGAAAATATAAGAAAAATTAAGGGTTGAATTTTAGTCTTAATTCAAAAAAATTCAACCTAGAAAGAATAAGTCTTTAACCCGGTGGCCAACTCAGCTGACGCCCGCCCAAACAATGTAGATGAATATGGTAAACCGTTTGCCCGCCTTGTTCATTGCAATTCATCACTACGCGATAACCATCATCAGCAAAACCAAGTTCTTTAGCAATGTTGGTTGCTGTTAAAGTGAGTTTTCCAACTAACACCGCATCGTCCGCATCATTGAGTGTAGCAATGTGTTTTTTGGGAATAACTAAAAAATGATGGGGGGCTTGAGCACCAATATCATGAAAAGCCAAAACATCGTCGTCTTCATAGATTTTATCGGCTGGAATATCGCCAGCAATTATTTTACAAAATAAACAATCGCTCATTTTTACCGATACCCTCTAAGATACCACCAACCAAAAATTTGCTTAGCCCAATGCATTAATCGACAGTTGGGTAGCATCATGCCACCCTTCATGGTGCGCGATACAAAAATACCTTTGTTGTTTGAATCAACGATGCACACTAATTCAATCTTAAAAGTATGGCTCGGTGGTTTTCCGTCCAATCCGTCCAATGCATTTTTTACCGCTGCTTCGGCTTGTAAGTCAGCCATGTGCGCTTGTTTTGGCATCCATTCAGGCCCTGGGAAAGACCCAGAATCTCCAGCCACAAAGATCTTATCAGCGCCTTCCACCTCACAAAAACTATTGGCCTTTAGTAGCCCGCCTTCACTACGCGCAAGATCGGTGTTATCAAACCAGGTGTTGCCCGTCATGCCTGGCATAAATAGAATCAAGTCTGCATCAATTTCGCCACCCTCGGTAATGACTTTATTGGTTTCAAACTTCTTCATTTTGTTACCAAGATGCGTAGCAATGTTGCGCTTTGTCATCTCAGACAATAAACCTTTTACGGCTTTTTTACCTAAACGAGCACCGGGTTTATCGGCGGGAGTGAAAAAAGTTAAGTTAAATTTATCTCGTCTGCCTTCAGCACGAAGCTGAGTATCAATGCCAAACAAAAATTCAAACATCGGTCCACCGCGCATCGCGCTTGGCTCTTTCGGATTACCAGAAAAACCAATGGCAATATTACCACCGTCCATGGCTTTGAGTCGATCACGAATTTTTTCAGCAGCACTAAGCCCTTCACAAGGTGTAATTGAGTGCTCAATACCAGGTAGCTTCTTAATAAATCGACCACCCGAAGCGATGATCAAAGCGTCATTTTCATACGATCCAATCGAAGTGATAACCGTTCTTCCAGAATTTTCCAAACCCGTTACCTCACTAGCAACGTGATTAACATTCATCCGCTTGAAGAAATTATCCAACGGTACCACAATGTCTTTTTTACTAGCTGCACCCGATGGCACCCAAATTAAACTCGGCATATACACCAGCTCTGCTTTAGGTGAAATCAGTGTAATCTCACACTGCTTATCTTTTTTTCGAATGGTTTTAACGGCCGTCAAACCTGCAAAGCCCGATCCAATAATGGTAATTTTTTTCATATTTATTCCTTTTCTATATTGTGACAAAAATGACCATCATCTGGATTTTCGACACTATGAGCAATGTTATCAATAAACGCTTGTAATTCGTCAAATTCTAACACAGTTAGAATACGAGTAACCACATCAGGGGAAACTCTTAATGTGCAAATTGATCCATCCTTTAGCTTAACCTCCATCCCTGCTACATTCAGCATCAGTGCATCATCAGTTTGTTCAAGTATTTTTCCTAACTCATCTTGCAGTTCATCATACAAGCCCTGTAGATTCTCCAAAGCCTCATCACTGGTTTCGTCAGCAATTGAGATAATTTCACCTTGTACCGAACCAAAATCTTCATCCGCTCTACGCTCAAAATCAATTCCCGCCTTTGTTAAATGGTCTTTGAATTTGCTTGAGAGTTTTGAGTCAAAAAATATATAATCTAACATATTATTTATTAAAAGTAATTGGAGATATTTTAATGCTTGACCAGAACAGTTTAGACACTTTATTTATTAATGCCAGAAGTCACAACGGCTGGTTAGATCAAGACGTATCAGATGAACAAATTCATCAAATTTACGAACTCATGAAATTCGGCCCAACTGCTGCTAATAACTGCCCTGTACGTATTACTTTTATCAAATCAGACGCGGCTAAACAAAAATTAAAGACTCACCTAGACGAAGGTAACGTAGAAAAATCAATGAGTGCGCCAGTAGTCGCTATTATTAGCTATGACATAGAGTTTTATGAAAAATTAGAATTTTTATTTCCACACACCGATGCCAAAAGTTGGTACGCTGGAAATCCTGAGAAAATCAAATCAGCCGGTGAGATGAATGCCACTCTACAAGGCGCTTACTTTATGTTGGCAGCGCGCGCAGTTGGACTTGATTGCGGCCCAATGGGTGGGTTTAACAATCAAACCCTTGATGAGGAATTTTTCCCAGATGGAAAAACAAAATCAATTTTCATTTGTGCATTAGGACAAGGCGACACATCAAAAATTTATCCACGTGGGCCACGCTTGGGTTTTAATGAGGCTTGCGAGATTGTTTAAAATTTAGGAAATTCTGTAAATAATCCCTATTCACAATCTTAAAAACAAAAAAACCCTTTAAAACAACGTTTTAAAGGGTTTTTTAATAACAAATAACGCTTAAAAATCACCAAATTAAAAAATTTGGCATATTTTAATAATGGCTATTTTTCATCATCTTTTTGCTCAGTTTCTCTTGGTGGACAGCCGTTATGCTTCAACCAAAGATCTTCATGGCCAATTGCCTTAGCAAAAGCTGGAATTTCACACTCTTCAGCTGTCTTATCGCTAGCTTTTGTCTCTTCGCTTTTACTGTCATCTTCGCCAATACCAAAAACTGCAAATGCACCTAGTGCGACTAGCATCCAAAAAGTTACAAACAATGTTTTTAAGCTCTTCATAATTTCTTCCTTGTTAATTATATAAATTGAATATTTTAACTTATCAGTCTACCTTGAACGCCGCATGACATGCAAGACAGTTTCTCATTAATTTTCCTGTAAGTTCTGCCAAATCTGTAATATCATCTAGATCATCAAGATCCATCTCTTCTACATTGATAATCAGCTCTTCAAACATCATGTGAGTTGGACCACCAATCTGTTCAAAAGATACCGGTGTTTTGTCTTTAACCGACTGTGGTGTTGCTCTTGCCATTTTGTTGCCAGAATAACGTGCTGCGTTAATAATCATGTCTTTATCTTTTGTAGCGATACCAGTCATAATTTGCTGAATGGTTGTTAACATCTGTCTCATTTCAGCAAGAAATTCTGCCTTTTCTTCAGCATCAAGTCCTAAACTGTATCGTTTATCGTGAATTTTTACTATTGGCAATTTTAACGTTACGTTCATGCCTGAGTGTATATCATCAACATGCGCACCAATATCATCGATAACAGCATGAAGATGCCAAGATTCTCCAGGGTGAGTGTAAGTACCTTGATCATCTGCTGAGTAAAAACCTACAATAGTTGCTGCTTGATGACCCATTGTTTCTTTTGCCATGTGGAACATTTTTTCCTTGCTACCATGACCGCCAAACTTTGGATTCTGCCCATTGATAACATGGATCTGTAAATCTTTGAATCTGCCCTCAAGTAAAAATGGGAAAGGTTTACTGATATCTAAACCCTGTTCTTTTGCTTTTGAGAGTATTGCCTTAAATAAGTTCTCTTTTGGTAAAGGTTTTTTAATTTTGACACTTTGCCATTGCTCTACATTGCTTATTGCTAGTAGGACTGCTTTTTCATGTGGCGGGATAGTATGTATTGAATTTCCAATACCATCCTTGCCATAATCAAGATAAATTTTTCCATTTAAAACAGTGATTTCACCAACGCCTTGTTGAATCGCACCAACTGCGTATGAATTCTTACCCGATATTGCTTTCTTTAAACCGACAACACCATCTGTGTTTTTCATGTGAATCATTTTCTTATAATGACCGTAACTTTTTACTTCAATTTCTTCAGCGGCAACAGTACTGCTTATGAAAAATGACAGCAGTAATAAAATACACTTATTCATAATTTTCTCCTTCTCTAGTAGTCAAATTCCATTTTCTCAAACACCCATTGAGCATTTTTTCCAGCAATCGCCTCATGGCCACTTAAAAAATGGAAATCAGTTTGATCTATTTTACTCGCTTCTAACATGTCACCATCATTGTCCAAAATTTTGGAAATTTTATCCTTTAGAAAAATCAAGTAAGATTGAGTATTTTTAGTTGCAGTAGCTAAATCAGACACTTTTCCGTGACCTGGAACAATATGCTTTGGATTAAAGCTAGCCATTTTTTCAAACACATCAATCCAACTTTGAGAGTCTCTAGCAGGGCCAATACCTAGCATTCTGTCATTAAACACAATATCACCCGCAAACATAACTTCTTCGCTTGGCATGTAAATAAAAATATCGCCCACCGTGTGTGCAGCGCCGACATGGTACAACTCTAAATCTATACCACCAACTTTAAGATTCATTTTTTCATCAAAAGTTTCTATTGCAAAAATAGGATTTGTACCATCCAAACTATCACCAATTAATGCACCCAATCTAGTCATGTGATAATCAGCTCTGGCTTTTTGATCGGCTTGTGTTTTTGTTGAGGCAATAATTCTGGCGCCTAACTTTTGAAAATAATCATTACCCAACCAGCGATGATCTTGGCCACCTGTGTTAATGACGATTTTAATAGGCTTGTTAGTCAATGTTTGAATGACTTTATGAATTTCCTCAGCGCCTAAATAACTTGCACCTGAATCTATCAACACAACACCATCATTAGTAATAATCACTCCGTGGGTTGAGTTGTTGCCAAAATTTGTTGGTGAACGCTGAGTGGTTTCACCCACTAAAGCATAAACATTATTACTAATTTTATGAACTTCTAGCGCAGCTTGAGCCACAGAAATATTAACCATTAATATTAGAAATACAATTATTCGTTTCATCTTATTCTCCAAAAATTAAAAATTTAATAATGCCACCAAAGGCTATATAAAAAAGCGCCAGCACTGATAAGGCAAATACGGATTTTTGCGCTAAATCTAAATACTGGATTTTATCTCTCCCCCTACTTAAATCACACACCTCTCCCGGACAGTGTTTCACCTTTTCTTTGTGGAATAAGTTGTAAATTTTGCAACCCGCACAAATGCCAAACACCGCCTCAAAGAATAACAAACCTAAACATAGTGCACAGGTTAGGATGTTAATCGGGCCACGGATTTCATTCAAAACCACTAGGTAGAACATAATGGCTGCTAAAGTAAAGCCAATACCCCAGGCCCATCTTTTAGGGGCGGCGTCTGTGTATTCTGGCTTTTGATTGTTGACAATCCAACGTCCAACCACCATTGAAGGAGAATACTTAGGATTGATAAAAATTCGAATAAAGAAATCAAGTAAAAATACCGACACCATCAACTTAGTCGGCTCATTGTTACCGGTTAAAAAACCACTCATAAATGCCATAAAAGCAAATAAAAAAACAATGCCTGCTGCCGCTCTGACTTCGCGCTCATTAAACATGAGCCCGTCATAGCCTTCAACTCTTTCCCCAAATACAAACATAAGATTATTTATAATTTAATGAAAGTCTAATTGTACACAGTCTGCAAAAAAAAAGCGTTTTTTAAACTACTTGGCCGGCCGCCCACCCAGATGACCACGCCCACTGAAAGTTGTAGCCACCTAGCCAGCCAGTAACATCAACTGTCTCACCAATAAAGTAAAGTCCTGGCTGTTTACTAGATTCCATGGTTTTAGATGAAAGTTCATCCGTACTTACGCCACCCGTACACACCTCTGCCACTCGCAATCCTTCAGTTCCACTTGGTACAATCATCCAGTTATTTAATTGCCCTCCAAAGGCTTTAAGCTTGTGCTGATTAATTTCTCCCAAAGGTATGTTGGCTAATGGCTGACTGGTTAGTGTGTTGGCTAAACGCTCAGCTAGGCGTTTTGGAAATAATTCAGCCAAAATAGTTTTGAGTTCAGCCTTGCCGCGTTGCTGCTGCATATTTATTAAATACTCACTTGCATCTAAGTCAGGCAAAAGGCTTACTTCAATGTGATCACCCTTGTTCCAATAAGATGAGATTTGTAAAATAGCCGGGCCACTTAAGCCACGATGAGTAATCAATAAAGCCTCCCTAAAACTTGCGTTGTTACAACTAACAACCGCATCTAGTGAAAGCCCGGAGAGATCTTTAAAATATTTATCAATATCGTGCTGATGAAAAGTAAATGGCACCAATGCTGGCTGAAATGATAACGATTTAAGGTCGAACTGTTTGGCAATTTGTACACCAAAATCAGTCGCTCCCATTTTTGGAATACTAGGCCCACCAGTGGCAATCACAAGTGACTGCGCTTGAAAATCACCCTGATTGGTTTGTAGATTATAGGTCGATTCAAATACTACTTGATTGATCTCACAGTCTAGAATGGTGTCAGCTTGTTGGCACTCATCTAGTAACACTCTAAGCACTGCACCAGATTTTTGATCGCAAAATAATTGACCTAAGGTTCTCTCTGTCCAGTGAAAATGATGACTTTCCAATAGGGCAATAAAATCCCACTGAGTATAGCGTGATAAAGCTGATTTACAAAAATGAGGGTTACTTGAAATATAGGCTTCAGGCTCAATAAAGAGATTGGTGAAGTTGCATTTTCCACCACCAGAAATGAGGATTTTTTTACCAGCCTTGTTGGCTTTATCCAAAATAACCACACTGCGCCCACGTTTCAGCGCTTCAGCGGCGCACATCAACCCCGCCGCGCCTGCACCAATAATAATAACGTCGTATTGTTTCACAAGAGTGTTTTAATGGTGTTGATAATCGCTTCGGAATCCCATTCTAAAGCCCCGTGATAAGCATAGCGAATAACGCCGTCTTTATCTAGAACAAAATTAGAAGGATATGCATACACATCCCAGTCTTTCACTGCTTGGCCATCTATATCTAACATAATGGGCAATTCAAGTTTTACTTTTTTCAAAAAATCAACCATGTCTTTTTTTGATTCGCCAACGTTAATGGTGACAATCTGAAAACTGTGATTCTTAAATGTCTGTTGCAGACGCATCAATGAAGGAATTTCTTTAACGCAGGGCTTGCACCAGCTGGCCCAAAAGTTAAGCAGTACAACTTGATTTTTATAGCTGTTAATATCTAATATTTGATCATCAAATGTTTTAAGTTTTAATCGAATATTTTGCTTGCCTTTGTAAGGCTTTAACACAGGCTCACTAAAAATCACTTTGGATGATTTTTGAAGTTTTTTATCCACTGTGAATGGCTCCAAAATATTGACTGTGCTCATTAATTGTACTGCTTGGTGATAGGTATCACTCAAGCCATCTTTTGCCTTAATGTCAATTTTGGTTAGATCCTTAATATTACGCATATGGAACCCGCCATGCACATCTTTAAATCTGTGTACAAATACCTCACTACCGCCTTTTTTAAGTTGGGCAGCAATTTCTTCGCCACGAAAATACTTTGTACCAAATTGTGGCAATAATAGATACACAGGCAAATTACTAAGCTTGGCAATATCAACATAATTCGCTGTCTTGCCAAGATCGGGTTTTCCATCAATTAAATGCGGGGAGTGCAGTATATGGCCTTTTAGCAGACTTGATTTTGGGTTGTTTAGTTGCCACTGATAAGCAACTTTAAGTGCTAATTGCGCACCTCGACCTGAGGTTAAGAAGAATATTTTATTAAATGATTTTTGCTTGGCATAATCAATCAATTCAAGAATATCATCAATATTAAAGCGACCAATACTGCTACGATGTTTTGGAATCATATAACTACTGTGCAAATCTACCACCCAAACATCGTAACCCTCAAAGCTTAATTGTTGCATGGTCGGCACATGGCCTTTGCCAAATCCGCGTTCAGAGGGTAGGTATAAAAATAAAGTATTTCCATCTGATGCGTACGCATCAATACTAATGATATTGCCAGAGCTTAATTCAACCTCGAGTTCTTCGCCTGCAAAAACAATCGAAGATAGAAAAATACAAACAAAGCCAAGCCACTTCATAAATCGCTATACAAATCAATAATGTAATACAACATTGTGCCTTCAGATGATCGGGCTGGGCCTACCACCTTGGCTGGATAAAATTTGTTATCAGGGTCGGCTTGTGCAATGGCTGTTTCTAAATCAGCAACAATTTCAACGCTAGCAGCTGGTACACGATCACGCTTAACACGTGGAATGCGTACCACGGCAAATTCTTCTTTGGCAAAATTTGCCCGAGGATGTGGGTCTAACGAATAGCCATTAACCATGTGCTATTACTCTGAAATAATTTTAGAGCCGCAAACTTGGTTTGCCGGAACAGCAACATGGATTTTAGCAGGTAAAGACAGTTCCATTGCATCCACACGACGTATAAATTCCGCCTTACCAACACCGCCACCAATCATTTCGTTAAAGGCTTTTTCCTCCCAAATTGAGCTGACTGTCCTACCCCCATAATCATGTGCAGGATACACATACGTTTCATCAGGAAGCGTAAATATTTTTTGAATAGAGTCGAATAATTTATCAGCTGAACCGCCTTGAAAATCACAACGGCCACAACTTCTAATCAGCAATGCATCGCCAGTAAAAACTTTATCGTCAACCACGTACGACATACAACCATCCGTATGGCCTGGTGTTGTCATAGCAGTCATTTGATAGTCGCCAAATTCAAGCACTTCTTGATCTTTAATTAAAACATCAGCACAAGCTACCGGATTAGTTTCGCCCAACACAATCTGTGCATTGACAAACTTCTGTTTGAGTGGGCATGAGCTAGTGATATGATCGGCATGCACATGAGTTTCAATGATGTATTTTAAATTTAACCCTAACTCTTCAATTAAACCAATATCACGTTGCTGGGTCTCATCCACGGCATCGATAATAATCGCTTCTTTGGTGTTTGAGTCTGCCAACAAATAAGTATAAGTTGAGCTTTCTTTTTCAAATAAAGGTTTGAAGATTAAACTCATGGCAATACTTTTTTAAAGGGTTTGACCACCACGCTTTCGTAAGCACCTGATTCCATATACGGGTCAGCATCCGCCCAAGCTTGCGCATCTTCCAAACAATCAAACTCTGCCACAACTAACGAACCGGTAAAGCCTGCTTCACCCGGCTCATTATTATCAATTGCTGGATGAGGTCCGGCCAAGATTAAACGGCCTTCGTTTTTTAAATTATTCAAACGCTCAATGTGTGCAGGACGCACTGATAGTCGTTTTTCTAATGAATTCTCGACATCTTGAGAAATAACTGCATACAGCATAACAACTCCTATAGGTCTAGTACATCTTGCATAGAGTACAAACCAGAATTTTGAGCTTCTAACCAGCTCGCCGCACGTACAGCACCGTTAGCAAAGGTCATGCGTGATGAGGCCTTGTGAGTAATCTCAACACGCTCACCTTCCATAAAAAAGCTTACCGTATGCTCGCCCACAACATCGCCGCCACGAATAGTAGAAAAACCAATGGTTTGGCGATCACGAGGCTCTTCAATGCCTTCACGACCATACACAGCACACGTGGATAAATCTCTACCAAGGGCATTGGCAACCACTTCTCCCATCTTTAATGCGGTGCCCGAAGGAGCATCCACTTTGTGACGATGATGCGCCTCAACAATTTCAATATCAGACTCTTCACCAATGACTTTAGCCGCCATGTCTAATAATTTCAATGATAGATTTACGCCCACACTCATATTTGGTGCAAATACCACAGGGATATTTTTCGCTGCATTTTCAATAGCTAGTAATCCAGTGTCATCAAAACCAGTAGTACCAATAACAATTGGTTTGTTTGCTTGCTCACAAATAGCTAAATATTCCAATGTTGCCTCTGGTCGTGTGAAATCAATCAGTACGTCAAATTGATCAAGCACTGCATTTAAATTATCACCCTTGTCCAGTGAAACACCCAAGCTAGTCTTGTCATTTTGGCCAATTGATTCAATAATGGTTTGACCCATACGGCCCGAAGCACCAACTACTGCTATTCTTATCATTCTTAATTCTCCAATTGGTACGGAATTACCACACCTTTTATGTTTTCAGGGAAATCTTTGTAATTACGAGTTATTAGTGTCGCCTTATACTTTCTTGCTGTTGCTAGAATAATAGCATCTGGTAATTTAATGCTTAATGATGTCCTGGCACTCACTATCTCATCCGCCATTTTCTCATCAAAATTAAATATTTGAAAACTATTTAAAAAATCCTCCACAGATTTTTTATTATTTTGATCAACGCCAACCATTACTTCCATATAACTGATAATGCTAATGGCTATTTGATCATAGCGCTCAATAGTGTCTTTAGCTTCAGCTCTTCCATTTAAATAATCAATTAGGATGTTTGTATCGAAAAGCGCAATCACCACTCATCTCTAACTGTTTTTTGAAATACTAAGCCATCTGTTTTTTTATCCTTATAAAGGCCAAATGCTTGTTTTATTTTCCTCTTATTTTCAGGCTTATGTACAACCAAATCCACCAAGGGTAGGTTATTTTTTGCGATGGTAATTTTCTCACCTTGGTACGCCATATTAACTAATTTTGATAAATTAGCTTTTGCTTCAGATACATTAATTAGCATATTAACTCCTGCTTTTTAGATTTGTTTGACCAAAGTATACTAAAGTTGGTCTAGTTAGTCAACTTTTCTCTTAAATACACGGGATATTTAAATTTACCTTTTTTGGTAAATCCATAATACTTAAAGGTAATTTCACTGCCAATAGCGGGTGGAGATTCTCTATCTTTATCTTTAAATCCAGAGCCGATTCTTAACTCTTTTCCAGTGCTTGTTTGGCATAATACCGAGCCCATTACGGCTTTGTATTTTCCCTTGCCTGGCAAAATCTTCAAGACAGTACACTCAGTATCAAAATATTTCTTCACTTTAAGCGCAGAAGGTAATCTGCCCGTTTTGTATAAAGTATTAGGGTTTCTTACTACTACGCCCTCACCTTTTTGATCAGTTACCTGCGCTAAAAATTGTTTCAATTGTTGTTTACTGTCAATGGACGTCTGTTTCAGAATTTGTAAGTGCACTATGGGGTCAGTATTAAGATACGCTTTTAAAACAGACAGTCTTTCAAGCAAACCACCTTGTTGATTTGGCACTTCAAAAATTTGATGGGTAATTTTTTTCCAACGGTCGCCAGAATTTTTAGTACGAACAATTGAGCTGATATTTTCAAAATCACCACGCTTGGTCCAAAGCTCGCCATCAATGGAAAAAGGTGGGTAATTTTGCGTAAACCATGCTGGTGCATTGATTTTCTTACCACTACGGGTTAACAACTCTCTGCCATTCCAAAAACCACGAATACCGTCAAGTTTTTCACTCATTACCCAGCCTACAACATCCCGAGAGTCATCATAGGTTTTTAGTAAAAACAGCTCAGGCTTGTCGGCAAATGTTACTTGGGAGAATAGTACTAAAATTAATAGTAGCTTACTCATTATGCGCATTTATTAGTTGATATTAGAAAAATATAGACTACTAAAATTACACTAGACTGTCTTCTAAAAAACCATTTTTCTTAGTAATGTTGTCCAAATCTTGCAATGCTTTTAACAGTTCGCCCATTCTGTCAATTGGAATCATATTAGGGCCGTCACTCAGTGCGGCTTCTGGATCTGGATGTGTCTCCATAAAGAAGCCTGATACACCGACTGCTGCTGCTGCCCTTGCAACAACTGGAACCATTTCTCTTTGGCCACCAGAAGTACCGCCTTGTCCACCAGGTTGTTGTACAGAATGGGTTGCATCAAATACAATTGGACAACCAAAAGAGCGCATGGTAGATAGGCCTCGCATATCAGAAATTAGTGTGTTGTAACCAAATGAAGTACCCCGATCACAAATGGTGATGGACTTGTTGCCCGTTTCGTGAGCCTTATCAACCACATTGCCCATGTCCCAAGGTGCTTGAAACTGGCCTTTTTTAATATTAACCGGAATGCCTTGCTTGCATACGTTTTGAATAAAGTTAGTTTGACGCACTAAAAATGCAGGTGTTTGCATCATATCAACCACCGACGCCACTTCATCAAGTGGTGTGTCTTCGTGCACATCAGTCAGTACAGGAACGCCCACTTCATCTTTTACTTTTTGTAATATTCTCAACCCTTCTTCAATACCCAGCCCTCTAAAACTATTAGTGCTAGTGCGATTGGCCTTATCGTAAGAAGATTTATATATAAAATTAACGCCTAAATCATCCGTAACCTTCTTAAGATAGGTGGCTGTTTCCATGGCTAACGCTTCAGATTCAATCACGCAAGGACCTGCAATTAAGAAGAATGGCTGATCAATACCGACTTCAAAATCTAATAATTTCATAGTTTTATCCTGTTTTTAATGATTATGGGTTTAATTATAAGTTATATGTGGCCTTTGCGGAATTCATTTAAAATACTTAACCATAACTAAAACCATTTAACCATGACAAACACACCTGATATTCTAAAAAAAATTATTGCCCGTAAAAAGCAAGAAATCATTGAATGTAAGAATAACATTTCTTTCGATCAGATGATGAAAAAAGCTTACGACGATCGTGAAACACGTGATTTTTACCAAGCCTTAAAAGACAAAGTAGACCTCAAGCAAAACGCAGTGATTGCAGAAATTAAAAAAGCCTCACCTTCCAAAGGTATTTTACGTGAGAATTTTAATCCAGTAGAAATCGCTAAGAGTTATGAAACACATGGTGCAACTTGCCTATCGGTCTTAACCGATAAAGATTTTTTCCAAGGTGATAATCAATATTTAATCGATGTTAGAGAGGCTGTTTCTCTGCCTGTATTACGCAAAGAATTTATCATCGACCCGTATCAAGTATTAGAAGCGCGCGTTATGGGCGCTGATTGCATTTTGCTCATTGCTGCTTGCCTTAGTGATGGAGAAATGGAGATACTGGCACAACATGCAATGCAACTTGGCATGGATATTTTGATTGAAGTACACAATGTAGAAGAACTTAAACGCGCACTCCAGCTTCCGTTAATCATGATTGGCATTAATAATCGTAACCTGCGTACCTTTGATGTCTCGTTACAAACCACGGTTGATTTGCTTAATGAAATTAAAGATGATATCTTAGTCATCACGGAAAGCGGTATTTTAAGCTCAAAAGACGTTGCCTTTATGCACGAACACGATGTCTACAGCTTTTTAGTGGGTGAGGCCTTCATGCGCCAAGACGACCCAGGTGTGGCATTGCAAAAAATCTTTAAAGGATAATTAAACATGAAAATAACAGTAAGATGGGTTAACGATATGACGATGGTTGGGGAGTCGGCCAGCGGTCATGCAATAGTTATGGATGGCCCTGAGGAGGCCGGTGGTAACAATTTAGGCATTCGACCAATGGAAATGCTACTATTAGGCATGGGTGGCTGCACCACGATTGATGTGTTGAGCATGCTTAAAAAAATGCGTGAAAAAGTGCGCGATTGTCGTGCTGAAATAACAGCTGAACGTGCAGACGAGCACCCTAAAGTATTTACTAAAATTCACATTCACTTTGTTATTGAAGGCACTAACTTAGATGAGAAAAAAGTTGCTAAAGCGATTGGATTATCCGCTGACAAGTATTGTTCCGCCTCTATCATGCTAGGAAAAACTGCCGTCGTTACGCACGATTTTGAAATTCATGGATAACACTTGGGGTTGGCTCGGTACGATTACTGGCATACTCGGTGGATTACTAGTTGCACTCAACTTTGATTATTCAAAATTTGGCTACATTTTCTTTATGATGTCAGCCATTAGTTGGATCATCCAAGGCTATGGAAATAACGATAAAGCCTTAGTACTGCTCAACACAGTTTTTGTTTTTGTTAATACATTGGGTATTTACCGATGGTTCTTTTAGCGAAACTCTCTAAGCTCTTTTTTTATGCTTTACTACTATCATTCAACTCGAATGCAGACACGGCTACCAAAGAAGTTAAAGTCAACCCGATAAATGAAAAAATAGAGAAAATAAACATTGATTTACTAGACCTTGAAGTTCAATTTAAAATGGGGGTTGATGCGTATGATCTTAATGCTGAAGCAAGAGACATTGAAAATCAACTGCTCTACCATGAATACGTTTTAGGAACGCCCTCAGATAATGATGAGCAATGGAATGAAACGGAACAAGTCATTTTAGATGCCAAAATAAAATTAAGGGCGTTGGGAGAAAAAATAAAATTAGAGGGAGATTGGGGGAGAATCAGGCTCAGAATGCAAGATTTTAGGGGAAGCGACCCTGGTGCAGTCAAACTCAGATACAACTACGGCTTCTAAACGCCAATTCAAACGCATAATATTTTAGCGTATAATATTTTTCTTTTGGAGAGTTGGCCGAGTGGCTGAAGGCGCGCCCCTGCTAAGGGTGTATAGGGTTTATCCCCTATCGAGGGTTCAAATCCCTCACTCTCCGCCATACATTTACTTTAGTAGTAGCATCTGTAGAGCCTACCAACTAAAAGTTTAACCACATTTTCACTACATCTTTATTTTTGGTGCGAATTTTCGTACATCATTTAGATGATCAGGTGACAAATGTGCATACTTCAATGTCATTGCTAAAGTGCTATGACCTAGTGCTTTTTGTAGACTTAAAACATCGCCACCATTCATAATAAAATGACTGGCAAAGGTGTGTCTCAATATAAACGCTGCGCTTCTTGCTTAGCCTTAAAACGTCTTTGATGACGCCTACTCCTGCCTTGAGTAATATCAACAGTAAATGTGCCATTTGTATTTTTTCTAATCATTTATATCTCACTCAAAAAGTTTGAGCCTGGAAATGTGCTGATCAATTCCAGCCATGATTGAATCCGACAATGGGTAACTGTGTTTATTCTTATTCCATACCTCTAAAACAGAAGTAACTGTTTCTTTCACCGTATTGATAACCAAATATTCTGGTAATTGTGCTTTTTTCGCTAATTTTGAAAAAGATGCTAAGGATATCTTATACATATCCTTTTCTCCTGCCAAATTCAGTGCTAGTTTGTCATTAGGAATATAAACAATAGTTGAAACAAAATCATAAGCTGGCGCCAATTGCGGCGTTTTACCATCGGGATAGATAAATGACCAGTTCTTAAGATGCATATCACCATTGCCAATAATGATATTAAACACCAGTCGTTTAATAAAATCGACCAGTCCGTCCTGTCCAGTTAAAACCCAGACCATGTTAGCAATATTGCCATAATTGACTTTATCGTATTTGTCTTTTGGGAAAACACTATATACCTGAGCAAAATCTTCAATATGAATACGCTTGCCATTCTCACGGTCAAAGCGTTTAACTGCTAAGGCTTTATCGCCACCCAATATTCCTAATTCTGGCAAACCAGAAACCTTATCTAAATCTATCAAATTTATTTCTGGCGTACTAATGCCAACTTCTTTAGCAAGTTGCAACATTGAGAATTCATTCTCTGGCACTGAAACAAAGTTTTGCGCAGGTAGCTTAACAATCCAATCTCCGCCCAATCCGCTAGTTGGAATAGTGAGTCCGCCACTGCTTTCAATAATTGCTGAGAATTTTAGCTGTATGCCCGCCAATGAAAAACGATAAATTTGATCATCTTGATTTAAATCTGCAGTCTCTTTCTCAATTTCAGAATCAATAGTATTACCAGATTTAACAAAAACATTACCCGGAAGATCTCCACCCAAAAGTTCAATTAATTTAAACTCGCTCTGCTGGTTAATGCCGCCTTGTTGCGCAAGGTATTGACGTAAATGACCTTCAGGCAATAAATTAGAAAAAAATGGCGGTAGCTTCGTTTGAACGATTTTTGTTTGAACAATAATCTCACCCGATTTGTCAAAAAAAGATTGACTCAAAATCGGCTTGTCTTTCATAGCCAAATAATCATCATCAAAAACAAATAAGTTGCGCTCATTGGCAAGCAGGGTTATCTCACCAACCTTTAGATTGTTAATAAATACTTCAAGGTAGCTTTGCATTATTCATTATCCTTATCAATATTCCACATTGGCTGTTGCTCATCATCTTGATTAATTAAAGCGTTAACAATTGATAGCTTGTCTCTTGGAACTAACACCAATTCTTGATCAAGTAGGCGAGCCATGTCACTTATGGTTGAAAGCCTTGGATCGTTCAGACCTTTTTCTATCTTTGATACATGACTTTGTGGCATGCCCATTTTTTTTCCAAGATCTGACTGATTGACTTTCAACTCTAAGCGTCTATCTTTAAGTGATTGTATTATTTTATTCATAATTATATTTTATAGCATATACATTACAAAGTAAATATGTTTTTACATATATTACTCTCTCGAAAGCATGACAGAGTAAACAATAAGTTTGTTGGCATCTTTGAGTCAATAGATACAAACTAGTGCAGTTTGTTGGCATAATAAAAAATACAAGCACAGACTATGGGAAAAAATATTATTTGTACAATGACATACAACTATATAATAATTTTCACATTTTTATTAAGATTAGGAAATTAAATTATGACTGACACACCATTAATAATTGCAGGCAAAACTTACAATTCACGCTTACTGGTTGGATCAGGAAAATACAAAGATTTAGAAGAAACACGCCTTGCAACTGATGCAGCTGAGGCTAACATTATCACGGTTGCTATTCGTCGTACCAACATCGGTCAGGATGAAAATGAGCCTAACTTATTAGATGTAATTTCCCCTGAAAAATACACTATTTTGCCTAACACAGCGGGTTGTTATACGGCTAAAGATGCAGTGCGCACTTGCCAACTGGCACGTGAACTTTTGGGTGGCCACAACTTGGTTAAGCTAGAAGTACTGGGTGACGAAAAAACCCTATATCCAAACATTGTAGAGACTTTATCTGCCGCGCAAATACTGGTTGACGACGGCTTTGATGTGATGGTTTACACCAGTGACGATCCAATCATTGCTAAAGAATTAGAAAATATTGGCTGTTGTGCGGTGATGCCACTAGCGTCCCTTATCGGCTCTGGCCAAGGCATTGCCAACCCAGCCAACATTAAACTCATTAAAGAACAAGCTAATGTGCCGGTACTCGTTGATGCTGGCATTGGTTGCGCATCAGACGCTGCTAAAGCCATGGAGCTTGGTTGTGATGGCGTACTGATGAACTCAGCGATTGCAAATGCGCAAGATCCTATTTTGATGGCCAGTGCCATGAAACATGCGGTGATCGCAGGAAGAGAGTCTTTTCTTGCCGGCCGGATGATGAAAAAAGCCTATGCTTCGGCTTCATCACCGATGGAAAACTTAATCTAAGAAATTTTCAACTTCTTTCTCTTCTTCAGGTTTTTTAGTTCTCTTGCCTGGCTTTACTAATACTTCTAAAAAGAAAGTTTCCAGCCCCTCTACATCTGCTTCTGAAATCACTTTATTAATTTCAGACACATGAATCACACCGCAAGAAGCTTCATCTGCGCCATAACGGCAATCAAAATCCCAAAAATCTACATCTTCAGGCAGTGTTTTATTGCGTTCACGCTTAATGTATTTTTTAAGCTCATGTTTAATTGCATCAGCTACTCTGGGTCTTTTCTTTTTTGGATGTGCAAAACTAAAGGTTTTTTTCATGATGGGCCCAAATAATAATGATGAATCTATTATATTGTATTATCAAGATCGACTATTTAAATTAACAATGTACCTATAAAATAGATTCATGGATTTTTCTAATAAATTATCTGACCTAAAACAACAACATCTTTATCGATCAAGAAAAGTTATTGATGGCGCACAAGATACAAAGATTGTTATTGATGGAAAATCATTGATTAATTTTTGCTCAAACGATTATTTATCACTAGCCAACCATCCTTTGGTTAAAGAAACGTTCAAACAAGGGGTTGATGAATATGGCGCAGGCTCTGGATCGTCACATTTGGTAAGTGGCCATTCAAAAGCACACCATGATTTAGAAGAAGCTTTGGCTGATTACACCGGTCAGAAACGCGCCCTATTATTTTCAACCGGTTACAGTGCTAATTTAGGAGTTTTCTCTGCACTTAGGGATGAGCTTGACTGGATATTACAAGACAAGCTTAACCACGCTTCATTGATTGATGGTAATCAATTAATCGGACTACCTCTACAACGTTATTTGCATAACGATATTGCCTCACTCAAGAAGAAAGCAGAAAAACAGTCAGGCAAAGGCATGATTGTGACTGACACCGTGTTCAGTATGGGTGGTGACCAAGCAAATATCGATGATTTGCAAAAAATAGCAAATTTTTCTAACGCCACTTTAATGCAAGATGATGCGCACGGCTTTGGAATTTTTAATGCTAATATTCCGAAAAATTCAATTTACATGGCCACCTTAGGTAAAGCAGCAGGCACCATGGGTGCTTTTGTGGCTGGAAACACCGATTTTATTGAATTTTTAATTCAAAAATCCCGCCCTTACATCTACACCACAGCCATTGCGCCAGCAATTTGTATAGCAACACTCAAAAGCTTGGAGCTTATTAAACAAGGCGAGCAAAAAGCCAAATTATTAGCCAATATCGATTTTTTCCGAAATTTTTCTAAAGCCATTAGCTTGCCGATTTCTAAATCAAACAGTGCGATTCAGCCTTTGATCATTGGTGACAGTGAAAAAGCACTGAACATCAGTCAAAAACTATTTGATCAAGATTTTTACGTTAGCGCTATTCGCCCACCAACTGTACCCAAAGGTATAGAGCGCTTAAGAATCACACTCAGTGCTAACCATACACAGAATCAAATTGAGCAACTACTCACTCAAATCAAACATGCTTTACAGTAGTACGACCGGTATAGGCCAAGATTTAGTCTTACTGCATGGCTGGGGTTTTAATTCGGAATTATTCAACGATCTTATTGATCGATATAAAAATCAATATCGCATTACTAAAATTGACTTACCTGGTCATGGTCGAAGCGACGAAGTCAATGGTGGACTTAATGAGTGGTGTGATGAAATTATTAAAATATTACCCAACAATCCAACTTTACTCGGCTGGTCACTAGGTGGATTGTTAGCCATTAATATCGCCAATAAAGTATCAATATCCAAGCTTATATTAGTAGCATCAACGCCTAATTTTGTACGCACTGATAACTGGGAATTTGGCATTGGTGCTAATAATTTTGAGCAATTTTCCGATTCATTGCAACTCAATTTATCAAAGGGATTAAAGCGCTTCGTTAGTTTACAAACCAAAGATAAGACCCAAATAAAACACTTAAATCAAACCATTGATAACTACCCTGCAACTACGCAAGCGCTGAATCAAGGTTTGAATATCTTGCTAAAGACAAACCTAATAAAAACCTTAGAGAGTTTGTCCGTAGAAAAAGAAGTTATTTTGGGTAAAAATGACACGCTGGTCCCTAATAAAATAGCAAAATGGTATCAACAAAACAACATTAAAACACAGTTATTAAACACGGGTCACTTGCCTTTTTTATGTGATGATTTTTTACTATGAATCAAACTAAATCGATTGCACCAATACTGCTTGTTATTTTTACTATATTTTGGGCATTACTTGCTATTGACCCTCTTTATAGAGACATCTGGATTGCTGAAAATCTCATTCTTGTTGTTTGTTTTTATTATCTTGTTAGTACCTACAAGCGGTTTAAATTCTCAAATATTTCCTATGCATTAATATTTGTATTTTGCATTCTGCAAACCATTGGCGCACATTACACTTATGCAGAAGTGCCACTTGGATTTTGGGCGGCTGAATTATTCGACATTCAGCGCAATCATTTTGATCGACTCGTGCACTTTGCATTTGGATTTTTAATTATATTACCATTCAAAGAAGTTCTCATTAAAACGGTTAAGTTTGCAAATCGAAAAACAGAAATATTTGTACTGGTCTTTTTATTTTTAGGGATTAGCGCAAGTTACGAAGTATTAGAGTGGCTGTACGCTATTACGTATGAAAAAGATTGTGCTAACAATATGCTTCTTGGATCACAAGGAGACATTTGGGACGCTGAAAAAGATGTTTTTCTTGCAGGTTTTGGTGCTTGGCTATATCTGCTAATATTTAACGGTAAAGCCAAACTCTAACCTTTAATTACATTTTTGGAACATTGATGATACTTTGCTCACTGCAGCCGCAATCACTATCAAGTGACTTGTAATAAGCTTCAATACCACCAGATAAATTACTCACATCTTCCCAACCCATATCAAGCAAGGTTTGTGTCGCTAATCGCCCACGAGAACCTTTAGCACAATAAACAATAATCTCTTTATCTTTTGGCACTGCCTGCCATGCTTTTATTTCTAGCATTCCTCTTGGAATGTGAACCTCACCCCTAGGAAATATTGTTTTTGAACTATTTCTCTCCTTAAAGGTTCTAACATCCAATAATACAAAATCATCTTCATTGGCGCTAATTCTTATTTTTAATTCTTCGGGAGAAATAGATTCAACATTAGGTGTTACTTTCAAAATATAGTTTTTTGCAAGTAGTTTAGAGCTAACATCAGCAATACTAATATTACTCATTAATAACCCTATAAAAATAACTAAAAATTTCATTTTTTCACCTTTTAAAAAAATACTAACAAAACCCATTGTATTTAGAAATTAATAGCTAGGCCTTGATATATATCAAGATCCAATTTCAATAATATTCAATTGTGCTTGTTTTTCACCTGATCCCTGTGAGTTTTTAAATCGCACATATAGCCATTTGCATCACCATAATCGATAAAATGCCAATATCGATCATGTGGGTTTTTCACTCTTCTTGCATGTTTTATAGGACAAAAATACTGCTCTGTCATAGAAGCTATCTCACCCACATAACTCAACAAGCCATTTGCATAACCACAATACATACAGCCGATTTTTTCAATAATATTGAGATAACCAAGCTTGTGTCGATCAATCACAATATAGTCACTTCTTTTAATTTTTTTCACTTTGTAAATCGGAAAACAAATACTTTGATATAAAGATACAAATAGATCCAATAAAAGCAGCGGCACAATCAACACATAAATAAGAGGTGTGGTAATGATAATTAACGGATTAGCATTAAATAAATAGCTCAAAGAACCTGTTTTTAATTTTTTATGCGCTTGGTGCAAAACCCTTTCAAACTTTACTTTTCTTTTATTTAACTGATAATTGAATTCAGCTCTTTTGGTTTCAACCTCTATTTCAAGATTGTGCTTAATGTAACCAAACTGTTTAATAAGTTCTTTAAGTGGAGTGTTTGCCATAAAAAATCCTTATAAGACTAATATTGGTATCGATTTTAACCCCCGGAGCACAAACAAAGTATAATTCAATCATATTAATCTTGGATAAGGATAATCATGAGTGCTTTAGTTGGTGTAATTATGGGTTCAAAATCTGACTGGCCAACCATGAAATATGCAGTAGAAATGCTGGAAGAACTTGGTGTGTCACATGAAGTCGAAGTGGTGTCTGCACATCGCACACCTGACAAAATGTTTGATTACGCTTCTAGTGCACAGTCTCGAGGTTTAAAAGTGATTGTTGCCGGTGCAGGTGGTGCGGCGCATTTACCAGGCATGGTAGCTGCAAAAACCATCGTTCCAGTACTAGGTGTACCCATTCAATCACGCGCCCTTAGTGGGCAAGACTCACTCTTATCAATTGCACAAATGCCAGGTGGTATCCCTGTTGGTACGCTTGCCATTGGTGAGGCTGGCGCTAAAAATGCAGGTATTTTAGCGGCGCAAATTGTCGCTAATGAAGATAAAGCCATTCGCAAAAAAGTAGCTGCTTTTAGAGCCAAGCAAACGCAAGACGTTCTTGATAATCCGAATCCGCAAGATTAATCGATGAAAATTGGTGTATTAGGTGCTGGCCAACTCGGCAGAATGATGGCGATTTCAGGCTATCCACTCAACCATCAATTTGGTTTTTCAGGTAATTCTAGCGATGAGCCCTCTGCCCTTTTAGGCCATATGTTTGCATTAGAAGATAATGCTGATAATATTAAATATTTAGTGGATTTTGCAGATGTTATCACTTATGAAAGTGAAAATACTAATGTTGAAGTGGTTAGAGAAATCAGCAAAAATGTTCCAGTATATCCGGGTGAAAAATCTTTATTCACCACGCAGCATCGCGGTCGTGAAAAGGCTCTATTTAATCAGTTAAACATTCCATGCGCACCTTATCAAATGGTAAGCTCTGAACAAGATCTAATTGATGCGGTAAATACCATTGGACTGCCCGCTATTCTAAAAACGGCCACTGAGGGTTATGACGGTAAAGGTCAGTTTTTAATGCGTAACATAAGCGAAATTACTAAGGCTTGGAAAAGCATGAATGGTGTTGAATCCATTCTTGAGGGTTTTGTAAATTTTAAGCGTGAGCTTTCTCTGATTGCCGTACGTGGTATTGATAACAACCATAAATACTATCCACTGGTTGAAAACACGCATCATGATGGCATTTTGAGGTTTACCATTGCTCCCGCTCAAAACATCGATCCTACAGTACAAAAAACGGCTGAACACTACATGCAAACCCTGCTCGATGAGATGGATCATATTGGCGTGCTTACGATTGAGCTGTTTGAAACTGAAAATGGCTTAGTGGCCAATGAGATGGCGCCTCGTGTACACAACTCTGGACATTGGAGTATTGACGGTGCTAATACATCTCAGTTTGAGAATCATGTGCGCGCCATTACTGGCATGCCACTTGGCGATACCACACCAACTCATTCGTATTGTGCAATGATAAATATTATTAGTAAAATTGGCCCGACTAATACCGTACTCAACATGCCAAATGCACACCTACACTTGTACGATAAAGAAGAACGTGCCAATCGTAAATTAGGCCATATCAATATTACAGCTAACTCTCAAGCAGAATTGGATGAAAGTATTAAAAAATTAAAAGACTTCTTGCCTTAATTTTTATTTAACAACTTAAACTGTTCTGACAATCCACTCTCCATCTGATAAGCTTCTTTTTCACTAATGGGTTTATCACGTAGATGCTGAATAACATGAATCATCTCATGGCAAAAAGCAGTAATAAATTGATCACTGCTTAAATCTTTTTCAATATCAATATAGAACTTACCTTCACCTTCGTGGTCTGTCCAAGCTTGTGCATTTTCAATATCTTGAATCTTTAAGTCAATATCAATCTGTTTTTTAATGGCCAATTCTTGAGAGCAAAAATAATAAAGCTCTTTAGACAATGCTCTTTGAGTCTTGGTACCGCCTTCAATATAAATCACTTATTATTAATGAAAAATTAGAGATCTTTAAGCCATTGAATAATCACTTTTTTACCTTTAACAGGTGTGGCGCCGTGCCCACCTTTAACTATTGAATACTGATTTTTTGAAAAATAAGGTGCCTTGCTAAAAGCGTATTTTTCCCCTCTTTTATTCATAATATCTTTTTCACCTATTACCCACAGTAAAGGAGATTTTAGACTGTTAACATTGTTAGGTATAACCGCTGGACCGTTTGGATCAAACCAACTCAAATAAATTTTTGCTGTTGTTTGAACGTTTTTCTTTTTACCTTGATTAAGGTCTTTAAACTTCCCTTTCTTATCGCCTGTACCTTGACTGATAATTTTCTTGGCTCTCTCCCAATCATTGTTAATTTTATTTTGGAAAAATTCAACGTCTGGTACGTGTCCAGGTGCAATGGCCAATACACCATCAATATCGCCATATTGAGAGCCATAACCAATGGCTGCATTAGCGCCCATGCTGTGCCCACCCACCACAATTTTATCAACACCGCGTGCTTTTAAAGATTGTACGTGGGTATTAATCTCACTCATTGATTCTTCATAAGTTGAATCGTAATAACGATTACGCGACCAAGACATTTCCGGAGTAACCACTACAAACCCTTTTCCATTAAGCGCATTTGCCAACTTTCCTATTGGCGACCCCGACTTCGTTGTACCCCACTTACCATGCAACAAAATAACGCCTGTTTGTGCAAAAATATTTAACGAAAAAAAATAAACAAGAACTAAAATTAACGATTTAATTTTCACTTTCTTTCCTTGTTTTAACCAAAGCGCTTTTCTAAATAGGTAGCAATCTCAGCCGTTTCATACATCCAAGTAATTTTATCGTTTTCGGTGATTTTTAAACAGGGCACTTGAATTTTACCGCCTTCTGATAATAATTCACTCCTGTAAACGCCTTCAGATTGTGCATTTCTAGTGACTATTTTGATATTCAACTTTCTGATCGTTCTTCTAGTTTTGATACAAAAAGGGCATGCAAAAAACTGATACAACTCTATATTTTGAGTTTGTGAATCAACTGCCTTTTGGTCTTCCAGACTTCTTTTAACTTTATTAGTGGGAATTAGCCAACTGATTAACGCAATTAAGGCGCCCAAGCCATTTCTAAAAATTTTTAAAAATATTTTCATAATTCATCCTTTAAATTTTATTTTCATACGCCATTAGCGTATTTTCTAATAAAGTGGCAATGGTCATTGGTCCTACACCGCCAGGCACTGGTGTGATCCACGCAACCTTGTCTTTAGTCGCATCAAAATCAACATCGCCAACTAACTTACCATCGTCCAATCGGTTAATACCAACATCAATCACCGTTGCACCTTCCTTAATCCAGTTACCTTGAATCATTTTTGGCCTACCAACGGCCACCACAAGAACATCTGCTTGTTTAATTTTATCGCTTAAATTTTTCGTTTTACTGTTACAAATGGTAACAGTTGCGCTAGCATTTAAGAGCTCTATCGCCATTGGGCGGCCCACAATATTTGAAGCACCAACCACCACGCAGTTTTTACCCGCTAAATCAATGCCCGTTATTTGTAGTAAGGTCATCACCCCTTTTGGCGTACAAGGGCGTAAAAAAGCTCTATTTTGCATCAATTTTCCAATATTCTCACTGTGGAAGCCGTCAACGTCTTTGGATGGATTAATCGCTTCAACGACTTGATTAGTGTCCAAATGAGAAGGTAGTGGTAATTGCACCAAAATACCATCAATCTTATCATCATGATTTAAACGATCAACTTCAGATAACAACTCGGCTTGGGTGATGTTTGCAGGTTTATTAATTTTTTCAGAATAAAAACCCACCTCTTTACAGGCGTTGTCTTTATTACGAACGTAGACAGCGGATGCAGGGTCATCACCAACTAAAATTACTGCTAAGCCTGGTTTGCGATCTAGCGTACTGACTTTGTCCGTAATTTTTACCCTTAATTCTTTTGCAATTTGTTTACCGTCAATAATCACTTCATTGCCTCTCTGGCTTTTTCCAAATCATCAATAGTGTCCACGCCATATCCAGTTGGAGCACAAGCCTTTTCTACATGTACATCAAAACCTTCATTGAGCACAGTGAGTTGCTCTAGCCTTTCAACTTGCTCGTAACGAGAACTGTCCATGGTTAAGTATTGCTTGATAAAACTAGAACGGTAGGCGTAAATGCCGATGTGTTTGAAACACAATTCAACGTCAAAATCATTATTTTCTCTAAAAGCAGGAATAGGAGAGCGCGAAAAATATAAAGCTTTTCCAAATTTATTAAATACAACTTTAACGCAATTAGGATCAAGGTATTGTTCTTTGTCTACAACTCTTTCGCATAAGGTAGCCATTTCCATGTTACTACTGGCTAAATTTTTTGCCACTTGTTTAATCACACTTGGCTCTAGCATCGGCTCATCACCTTGAACATTAACAATAATTTCCTCATCATCAATATCTAACAACTCCAATACCTCGGCAATTCTTGAAGTGCCTGAAGTATGGTAATCACCCGTCATGCAAGTACTGGCACCAAATTCTTTGGCAATGCTCTCAATACGCTGATCATCCGTGGCAATAATCACGCGCGATGCCCCACTGTTAACAGCATTCTCAAAAGTGTGTTGAATCAATGGCTTGCCATGAATATCTTGGAGTAATTTTGCCGGCAGACGTGAAGACGCGTAACGCGCGGGGATGATAACGGAAAAGTCCATCACTTAGTTTTTAGCTTACGCGCCTCTTCTTCTAATAAAACCGGAATTCCATCCTTAACAGGATAAGCCAAACCACTCTTCTCACAAATTAGCTCATCACCCACTTGCTTAAGTGGTTCCTTAGATTTAGGGCAAACCAGTAACTTTAATAAATCTTCGTCGATCATAATTTTGAACTCAATTGTTTTAAAAAATCATCACTTAAATCGGCTTCGACTTGTAAATACCACATCCGATCCGTTGCGAACTCTTTGCATTTTACACAATCCTTAGCGGTCATAAGAATAGGATGCCCGTCTGTAAATTCTAAATCTTTTTTTGAGTAGATGTAGTGATCAGCAAAAACATGTGGCAACACATGAACCCCAAGTGCATTCAAAGAATCAAAAAAACGCTGTGGGTAGCCAATACCAGCAATACCGTGGCAGGTTTTATCTTTAAAAAAGTTCAATGATTTTTCCTTTCCCGTGCCTACATTAATAAACACCTTTGGTACTAACTCAGATGATATTTCACCTGCATGCAATGCACCATTATTAATCACAAAATCCACACTTTTTAACCTTGAAACTGATTCTCTCAAAGGTCCAGCTGGTAAAAATAAACCGTTGCCAAATCGACGTTTTCCATCAATAACAGCAATTTCAACGTCTCTACCCATGGCGTAGTGCTGAAGTCCATCATCACTGATCACCAAATCAACTTTATGATTGGAGATTAAATCCTTAACCGCCTGAGCTCGATCTTTATTTACCATCACCACGGCTTGGGTTTGTGTAGCAATCAGCAATGGCTCATCACCCGACTTACTGGCGTGAGTATTTTTATTAACCAACAAACTTCCTTGTTGATGCGAGCCTTTATACCCACGCGACACCACACCAACTTTCTTACCTTGTTGTTTAAAGTGATCAACCAGAGCAATCACAATAGGGGTTTTTCCACTACCGCCTACGGTAATGTTGCCCACCACAATCACCGGCACATCAAAATGACGAACGGTGAGTAAGCCTACTTGATAAAGAAATTTTCTAAGCGTCGATAAAAAATAAAAAATGCCCGAGACTGGTAACAATAAGTAATTAACAAGTCCGCGGGTATTTAAATCCATTATTTAAAAATTAGGTTTTTTAAAAATTCCTATTCAACGCATTCATCTTTAGTATTGTATCTATCTTCTGAAAATCTTAACAAACCGGCAGAAGCAGTCAGTACTAAAATAGAAACCACCATAATCAATAAATTAAATTTATCGGTAGCCACGAGTGATTTCATATCAATCACCATAAATCGGGTGATAGCAGTAATGGCGATAAAGATTAAGAAAATTACAGGTAAACGATGTGTTTTGAAATAAATACCCACCATAGCACCGAGTTCTAAATAAATAAATAAAAGTAAAATATCTTTAAGCGATGCAAAGCCAGAATCATGTTGCATGATAATAAGATACTCACTCACCGCTGACCAGACGATGGTACCACCCACCACAAATAAACCTACCACATGAAAAACTTCAATCAATAAATCGCCCAATTGGTCAACTCTGTCCTTTATTGTCATTTTTACTCTCCCCTTTATTTACTTTTAAAGTGCTAATTATGACAAAATATCAGCACCATGAGTGTTGAATTTAATATTTCTAACCAATATTTACGTTCCAATCGTAAAAAAGGCTTTGTTTCCTTTATTTCTGGCGTTTCAATGGTAGGGCTTATTTTGGGTGTGATGACGCTTATCACCGTATTATCGGTAATGAATGGCTTTCATAAAGAGCTTAGAGACAGGGTTCTGAGCGCCATTTCGCATTCAACTATCACCGAATACGGCTCTACGTTAGACAACTGGCAAGAACTTCGAAATAAAATCAATCAACATCCTCAAGTGTTAGACTCATCTCCCTACATTGAGCGCTATGGATTATTGAGCGCCAATGGCAGAGCGCAAGGTATTAGTGTGCGAGGAATAATTCCAGTACTCGAAAAAAAGACATCTATCTTACTGGATAAAATCCAAAATGGAGTCTCAGACCTTTCAGGGTCTAATATTCTCATCGGTTCAGGTTTGGCATTGCAATTAGGTACAACCATTGGCGACAAAATTACCCTACTAACACCAGAAATATCTTCCAGTATTATTGGCATTCAACCACGATTTAAACGCTTCAACATCAGCGGAATCTTTGATGCCGGCATTAACGAATACGATAACAATTTAGCTTTTATTCATATTAATCAAGCACAAAAACTCTATTCCATGAAAGGACTGGTGTCTGGCATTCGTTTAAAGGTTGATGATTTATTCCAAGCCAAACAAATCACCAATGAAGTACTTAATAGTCTTGATGCTAATCGGTATTACGGAATTGATTGGACCAAGAAAAAGGCTAATTTCATCAAAGCCTTAAACCTTGAAAAGCAAATGATTGGTATTATCTTATCACTCATCATTGCTGTAGCAGCTTTTAACATCGTTTCGATGATGGTCATGGTGGTTACCGATAAAAAATCAGACATTGCGATTTTAAGAACCATTGGCATGACACCCAATCGCATTGTTAAAATATTTTTCTACCAAGGACTGACCATCGGTATCGTTGGTATCGTTGTTGGTGTGATATTGGGAATTTTACTTTCACTCAACATTGAATCCGTCGTTAGTGGAATCGAATCCATCTTAGGATTTCAATTTTTTCCCAAGGATGTGTTCTACATTAATCGCTTTCCTTCTGAAATTCATTTAACCGATCTGATTAAGGTAATCATTGGCGCGTTTGTTTTGGTTATTATTGCTTCCATTTATCCGGCAAAACGTGCGGGCAAGGTTGAAATTGCCAAGGTGCTGAATCATGAATAATATCATTGAATGTACCAACCTTCATTATAGCTACGGTAGTGGTCAGCAAGAAACACCGGTACTAAAAAATCTTAATTTAAGCATTGCTCAAGGTGAATCCATTGCCATCTTGGGGCAATCAGGCTGTGGAAAATCCACCTTACTCAATATACTCGGCGGCATGGATAAACCTAACAGTGGCACAATACTGATTAACAATACAAATCTAGCCAAGCTAAACGAAAAAGAAACAACCCAACTTCGTTCTCAGCATTTAGGCTTTGTTTTTCAATTTCACCACCTACTAAAAGATTTTAACGCACTTGATAACGTGGCCATGCCACTGCTAATACAAGGTGAAAACAAACAGACCGCCCAAGAAAAATCCAGGCAATTACTTGAAAATGTTGGATTGAAAAATCGAGCTGATCATCTCCCTGCAGAACTTTCAGGAGGTGAGCGCCAACGCGTTGCCATTGCACGCGCTTTGATTACTAATCCTAGTTGCTTGTTGGCGGATGAGCCTAGTGGTAATTTAGATGCTAAAAATGCACTGGATATTTTGGAATTAATTATTCATCTAAATCAAACTCAGAATTCATCACTGGTAATTGTCACGCACGACGAAATGATCGCCTCAAAGATGCAACGTGTGCTGATTTTAGAAAATGGACAACTTAAGCAATCTTAAAGTCGGTCCTTATTAAGGTGTTGTTTTCATCCACGTAGCATAGCTTTGGTGCATAATTCTTAAGCTCTTTTTCATCGTACTGCGCATAAGCCGCAATGATCAATAAATCACCCACATCGGCCTTGTGTGCGGCTGCACCATTCACAGAAATTACACCAGAATTGTCTTTGCCACGAATGGCATACGTGGTGAAACGATTACCATTGTTAATATTATAAATTTGGATTTGCTCAAAAGAACCAATACCGGCAGCATCTAACAACACGCCATCAATCTCACACGAACCTTCATAATCTACCTCACTAGCGGTGGTAGTAACACGATGGAGTTTAGCTTTTAGAAATATTCTTTGCATGATGCGTCTATTTTAAAGTAAATCAAGTTAGAGGTTTTATAAGTATTTTTCGAGTATTTTTATTTTCTACAAGGCAAATATTAAAAATACAAAGGCGCGTAGCAAAGCTACGTAACTGAGTATTTTTTAATATTTAACGCCGTAGAAGATGAAAAGACGAAGTAAAAATTATCCTAAAAATTGGATCATAATGCCGGCGGCAATCGCTGAACCAATCACACCAGCAACGTTTGGCCCCATGGCATGCATGAGTAAGAAATTGTGAGGATTAGACTCCAAACCTACTTTGTTAGACACGCGCGCCGCCATCGGCACAGCCGATACACCAGCAGAGCCAATCAGAGGGTTGATTTTGTGTTTACTGAATACATTCATGAGTTTTGCCATTAATAGCCCACAAGCTGTACCAATGGCAAAAGCAATCATGCCTAATACTAAAATTCCTAAAGTTTCTGGCTGTAAGAACTTATCGGCCATCAATTTTGAGCCTACCGCCAAACCCAAAAAGATGGTAACAATGTTGATGAGTGCATTTTGAGTGGTATCACTCAAACGATCGACCACACCCGATTCTTTCATTAAATTACCAAAAGCAAACATACCTAACAATGGCGCTGCATCCGGCAATAATAATGCCACTAGCATTAACAACATAACCGGGAAAATAATTTTTTCAACTTTTGAGACTTCCCTTAACTGCACCATTTCTATTTTTCGCTCTTTCTCAGTGGTTAATGCCCTCATGATCGGCGGCTGAATCAGTGGCACTAAAGCCATGTAAGAATAGGATGCAACGGCAATCGCACCCAGTAAATCAGGGGCTAGTTTCGAAGCCACGTAAATACTGGTCGGCCCGTCTGCACCACCGATAATACCAATCGCGGCAGCGTCGGTTAAACTAAAATCAAAGATGCCTACCGCCGTTAAGCCAATTGCACCCAATAACGTGGCAAAAATGCCGAACTGTGCGGCCGCACCCAATAACAAAGTTTTAGGATTGGCCAGTAACGGGCCAAAATCCGTTAACGCTCCCACACCCATAAAAATAATCAACGGGAATGCGCCCGACTCGATGCCCACTGTATAAAAAATATGCAAAATACCATTGCCCTCTGCAATACCGGCACCGGGAATGTTGGCCAAGATTGCACCAAAACCAATCGGTAATAACAACAATGGTTCAAATTTTTTAACAATGGCTAAATACAAAAGCAACATGCCCACTAACAGCATTAAACCTTGACCCCAAGTCATTTGATACAGGCCAGTATTTAACCAAAGTGTATTAAATTGCTCCATAATTAATCGAAACCTCCCTAAGCAATGGTTAATAAAGTTTGGCCAACCGTGACAGAATCACCCTCTTTAACACTAATATCAACCACAACACCGCCTTTAGCAGCCCTGATTTCGGTCTCCATTTTCATGGCTTCTAGAATAACCAACACATCACCCTCAACAACTTTTTGGTGTGATTCAACCATTACTTTCCAAATATTACCGGACAACGGCGCGCCAATGGCTTCACCCTCTGTCGGTGTGACTTCATCGGCTACAATTTCTTTTTCAGTGGATGCTGATGCTGGAGCACCGTCATCCGAAGAGGCCTTCATCGAAGTAACATTGCCACCAGCCGAAACCTCAACTGTGTACGAAGCACCTTTAAATGATACGGTGTAAGTTCCCTCTTCACTGTCAGGCTTAGCACAAGTATCAACAACTTGTGGTGCAGGTTCGAAGAAATCAGGATTGTCTCGATTTTCTAAAAATGAAATACCAACTTGTGGAAATAAGGCGTAAGTCAATAAATCGTCAATCTTATTTTTTGCTAAAGTAATGCCTTTTTCAGCCACAATGGTGTCAAATTCTTGCTCAAGAATATGCATCTCTGGGGCGATGTTGTCGGCCGGTCGGCAAGTAATTGGATGTGAGCCTTCCAGAACTTTTGCCTGCAAGGCTTTGTCTACTGGAGCTGGTGTTGATCCGTATTCACCTTTTAAAATACCAGTAGACTCTTTGGTAATGGTTTTATAACGCTCGCCCGTTAATACATTTAGAACCGATTGAGTGCCTACAATTTGCGAAGTTGGTGTTACCAGTGGAATATAGCCTAAATCTTTACGCACACGAGGAATCTCAGCCAACACTTCATCCATCTTATCGGCTGCATTTTGCTCGCGCAATTGATTTTCCATATTGGTCAGCATGCCACCCGGCACTTGAGACAACAAGATCCTAGAGTCCACCCCTTTTAATGAACCTTCAAACTGAGCATATTTACAACGAATCGGCCTAAAGTAGGCATCAATTTCTTCTAATTTTTCCAAATCAAGCCCTGTTTTTCTAGGACTGTTCTCCAAAATTGACACAACGGAATTAGTTGCTGAATGACCATAAGTCATACTCATAGAGCCAATCGACGTATCGACACGATCAATACCTGCCTCAACCGCTTTAATAATACTAGCGGTAGATAAGCCTGTTGTAGCATGAGCATGCAGTTGGATTGGAATATCAACGGCCTCTTTTAATTGTTTAACCAAATCGTAAGCCACATACGGTTGTAACAAACCAGCCATATCTTTAATGCACAAAGAATGTGCACCCATGTCTTCAATCTCTTTTGCCATGTCAATCCACATCTGTGTTGTATGCACAGGGCTTACGGTGTAAGAGATTGTACCTTGGGCGTGCTGACCTAGTTTAATGGTTTGATCAGTGGCAGTTTTAAGATTGCGTATGTCATTCATCGCATCAAAAATACGGAAAACACTCACACCGTTTTCAACACACTGATCTACAAATTTGCGCACCACGTCATCACTGTAATGACGATAACCTAATAAATTTTGCCCTCTAAGCAACATTTGCTGAGGTGTTTTAGGCATGACTTTTTTAATCTCACGGATTCTATCCCAAGGGTCTTCACCCAAATAACGAATGCACGAATCAAAAGTGGCGCCACCCCAGGACTCCATCGACCAATAACCAATTTTGTCTAATTTTTCAGCAATCGGCAACATGTCATCAATACGCATGCGAGTTGCAAATAACGACTGGTGCGCATCTCTAAAAACCAACTCAGTAATTTCAACCTTCTTACCTTGAGAGTTATTAGATTTAGTGGTAATATTTTTTAAGAACTTTAACATCCAGTTTATGCTCCTCTGTGCAGCTTAATGGCCTGTTCAATAACAAACTTAGTTTCTTCATCTAATTCATCTTTTAAGCTTAAATTATCGTTATGATGAGTATCATCATCCGTTTGTTTGTTTGTTTTTTGAATAATAATGGACATCAATTTGGTAACAAACACCAATAAAGTCAAAAACAAAAACACAAAACCCATGCCAAATAAGGTTAGGTTGATTGCTTCTGCTATAAGATCAGGTTGTTCCATATTTATTCATTTTATGCTAATTTGGTACCGATGGACGGAATCGAACCGTCACTCCCGAAGGAACCGGATTTTGAATCCGGCGCGTCTACCAATTCCACCACATCGGCTTATTTATGTCTAAAGGTAATTCTTCCTTTGGTTAAATCATAAGGCGTCATTTCTACCGTGACTCTATCACCCGGCAAGATTCGAATATAGTGTTTGCGAATTTTTCCAGAAATATGCGCCAACACACTGTGCCCATTTTCTAATTCAACAGTAAAAGTAGTATTGGGTAGCTTTTCTTTAACCACGCCCTCTAACTCAATGTAATCGCTTTTTGACATTCTATTATCTTTATCTCAACTAAGTAAATTGAATAATTTTACCCGATTGTAGCGTGTTAAGCACAAAGATGGAAAACCTATGTACCGGTGCTAATCGGTTATAATTATGGCATTTTTATAGACAAGCCGAAGTATTAATGAAAATAAGTTTTGAATTTTTTCCACCAAGAACCGACCAAGGAAAACAAACTTTAACGCAAGTTCGAAAAGAATTAAGCGCCATTGATCCTGAATACTTTTCAGTCACGTTTGGTGCAGGCGGTAGTACACAAGATGCCACACTAGAAACCGTATTGAACATCCAACAAAATGATGGCATTCCGGCTGCACCACACCTGTCCTGTATTGGCTCTGAAAAGAGCAAAATAATCGAACTGCTTGATCAATATAAAACAGCGGGGATCAATCGTATTGTTGCCTTACGTGGTGACATCCCTTCAGGTGTGCGCGACATTGGCGATTTTCACCACGCCAATGAATTAGTCGAATTTATCAAAACCCAATACAACGATCATTTTCACATTGAAGTTGCTGCCTATCCAGAAATGCACCCGCAAGCAAAAAATATCACCACCGACTTAGAGCATTTTGTTAATAAAGTTAAAGCCGGCGCAAGCGGTGCAATCACGCAATATTTTTACAATGCCGATGCCTACTTTAGATTTAGAGACGAGGCCGAGAAAGCGGGCGTTAATATCCCCATTACACCAGGTATTATGCCCATTACCAATTACACACAATTGGTTAGATTCTCAACCATGTGTGGTGCTGAAATTCCAAAATGGATCTTAGAAAGACTTAAGCTTTATGAAAATGATTTAGATTCACTTGCTGAATTTGGAACGGAAGTAGTGGCTAATTTGTGTCAAACACTCAAAAATCAAGGAGTGGATGGCTTTCACTTCTATTCAATGAATCGAGCACAACCATCGTTAAACATTGCTAAAAACCTAAAATAGGCTTATTCAGTGTGCTTGGTTTTTGACCCAGCCTTGCAGTTTGTGCAATGCTTCTTTGTCCTGAGCATGGCAACATTTTTCTAAAACATCCAAACGCTCACCCAGCTCTTCGAACACCATTTCATAATGTTGATTTTTAATTTCTTCTTTGTAAATCTTGGATTTTAATGAAGCAACAATCTCCATTAAGGATTTTTCATTTTCAGACTGAGTAAAGGCTGCAGAACTTGACTTAAACATTGCATCGTCTTTAATTTGTTGCATTTTTTTCAAACGTTTGTCTTGTTCAGAATCCACACCTGCATTAGGATAGGCCAACCTTAAGCTATCAATAGTGACATAACCTTCGTGCGTTTGTAGCTTGCCGCTATTAATTTGATCCTGAATATCAAAACGACTGATTCCCAGCATACGTGCTGCTTTGGAAACACTTAGCTTAACCATTTTACTTTTCCCTCATAAAAAATAAAATACAGTTGACAAAATAACTTGGTTTTATCTATTTGTCAAGTATTTATGCACCTTATTCAATCAAACCAATTGCCTGTACAAGTCCGTTATCATTAGTTTGAGGGGCAACTTCCACGCGATTAAAGCCAACGGATTGAGCATAAGTTTTAATTCTATCGCTAAGCACTACTAATGGATACTGTTTAATGTGCGCCATCGCATCGGCGTTTATCTGTTCTATTATCGACATCATGGTTGATAAATTCTCAACACTGGTTATGGTGATCACACCCTCTTTGCTAGAAAGAAATTGAGTCAATGACTCTGCATGCAAGGTTTTTACATTACACCGAACGCGCCGATAAACTTCAATGTATTCAACCACATTGTTGCTGCCCAAGCCTTCTTTTAGAGTCTCTCTACCGCCCTTTCCTCTAAAAATTAAAATATCCTTGTTGGATAATTTTTTCACCTCTCCCATTGCCAACAAGGATTCACTGGATGCTTTGTCTTGTGGAAAAGCATCAACTTTAAAACCATGATGATCCAATTTTTTGGCCGTGGCAGCACCCACTGCAAATATTTGATCATGGTTATGATCCAAAGAACTTAATGCCTCTAAACCGTATTTAACTGCATTGGCACTAATAAAAATAACCACGTCATAACGCTCTTTTAGTGGGGCACTTTTTAAGGCTTCAATTTTTAAAGTTGGAAATAAAATGGCCTGATGACCACTTTCATTCACCAAAGCCTCTAGTGATTTAACTTGATTCAGCGGGCGTGTTAATAAGACGTTCAATAGCCTAACATCTCAGCAATGATACGAACTTTGTTCAGCACTTCACTCTCGGCAAATTTGCAAATCAATATTGTTTTGGTGTTGATACTAGCCGCATCTTCTAAATAAGCCCTAATTTGCTTCTCATCCCAAACCTCAGAGGAATAAAAAACGGGTAGTTGATTAAAATACAAATTCTTACCAGCAGCCGACTTGTGTTTTAAACCTAATTTAAGCGCCTTATCCGACTGAAAACAAACCCGATAACCATCTAAAAAGCTCATCACCTCATCCGAGGGAGCTTGGTCAATCTCGCAAAATAGTGTAAATTCTTGCTTATACTCACCCACATCAGACAACAACGAAGCCAGCTGCTTAGCATTCATTAATTGCGCTTGCTTAATAGACAAGACCAGTTCAAATTCTTCTTCAGAATCAGACAACTCTTCAAAAATTAAATCTAAGTCTTCATCGCTATCAATTGGCAAAGACAGCGCCTTAAACAAAGTTGAGTAATAATCAAAACGCCACTCTGATGGCAAATCGTCAGGATAAAAATCATCCTGAAGATTTAATCCGCTTCGACCAATTAAAAATTCTGTTTCGTTCATCAAGTTATAATAAGTAAAAGTTTTAATACACCAAAACCATGACGGATATTCTACTACCGATTGTTGCGCTCATATCAGGATTTATTCTTTTAATTTGGAGTGCCGACGAATTTACTGAAAACGGCGCAAAAATTGCCAATGTATTTAAGGTATCTCCCTTGGTTATTGGGCTTATTATTTTTGGCTTTGGTACCTCTGCCCCTGAAATGTTGGTTTCTGGATTGGCCGCCATGGACGGCAACACTAGCCTAAGCATTGGCAATGCCATCGGCTCCAATATTTTTAATATTGCTCTGGTACTTGGTATCAGCGCCATTATTATGCCCATTGAAGTGAACGAGGATATTCTCAAAAAAGAGTGGATATTTTTAATGATTGCCACGCTGTGTGCAGGATTATTGCTATTCGATCAGCGCCTTGACTTTATTGATGGTTTAATTTTACTTACTCTACTGGTTTTATTCCTTGGCTACACTTTTAAAGAAGCAAAAAACAAAAAACATCACGAATTTGACAACCTTGAACAAACGATAGACAAAAGCCAAACTACTAAAATTTGGGTCATGCTGTTCATTGGACTTGTGGTGCTAATATCAAGCGCCAAGCTAGTGGTTTGGGGCGGCACTCACCTTGCGCAGTTTTTTGGGGTTTCCGATCTAATCATAGGTCTAACCGTAGTAGCACTAGGCACCAGTTTGCCAGAATTGGCCGTTTCCATTAGCAGCGTTCTCAAAAAACAATTTGAAATGGTAGTGGGCAACGTCATTGGCTCAAACCTATTTAACACCATTGCAGTGCTTGCTATTCCTGGACTCATCCACCCTTCCGATGTACCAATGCAAGTCATGAGTAGGGATTATCCGGTCATGCTTTTACTTACTATTTTACTGTTCTTCGTTTCATACAAATTCGGCAAAAAATACATTATTAATCGTTTTGAAGGCTTTGCTTTAATTGGTGTATTTAGTTTTTATATGTGGCAATTATTTTGAAAATACACCTTAGTTCAGAAAATAAAACCATCTCTTTTTCCCAGCAATTAGCCAAGTGCTGCGAATCTACTCAAAACTCTATTGTTATTTACTTAATGGGTGATTTAGGCGCTGGAAAAACCACGCTTGCCAGAGGATTTATTCAATATTTTGGATTTGAACGCGTTAAAAGCCCTACTTACTCTTTGGTGGAAAGTTACCAGAATGAATCCATCAATATTCACCATTTTGATTGCTATCGCCTTAGCGATCCAGAAGAACTCGACTACATCGGCATACGCGATTACCTCGATGCTGGGCACATTCAACTCATTGAATGGGCAAAGTTGGGCAAGGGCTCCATTGCCAAAGCTGATTTAACCATTGCACTGGAAGGCTTTGGTGAACAAAGAGACCTTTCAATCAGCACACACACTCAAACAGGCAAACAACTACTGCAATGCGTCAGCTCTTAATTGTTCTTCTTAGTTACTTATGCATGGTTAGTGCTTATGCTGACAGCAAAACCACCTTGTACGATTTTAGATTTTGGACATCGCCAGAACGCACCAGAATTGTGATTGATGTAGAAAAAGGGGTTAGGTTTTCAATCAAAAAAGACAAAAAGAAAGTAACGCTAAGCGTTAAAAATGCAAAACTACTTAACAGTACTTACGATAAATTATTCTTTAAAGATAAGCGCATTAAAAAAACTAACATTAGGCGTGACAAAAATACGTTGTTATTTTTATTTAAAACCTTAGGTGACTACACGGTTAAAAGCTACACCTTAAAACCCAACAAAAAATACAAACACCATCGATTGGTGGTTGATTTATACGACAAAAAATCCAAAGTCGTTAAAAAGAAAACAAGTAAAAAACCAATCAAGCAAAAAATTAAAAAGCCACTGAGTGCTAAATCTAACAAAAAAATTATTCTAATCGATCCTGGTCATGGTGGTGAAGATCCTGGAGCCATTGGTTATAAACACTCAAGAGAGAAATACATCACCTTGAAAATTGCTAAAAAATTAGCCAAAAAAATCAATCAAACCAAAGGCATGAAAGCCATCCTTACTAGGCGAGGTGACTACTACGTAGGCCTCACTAAACGCATCAGAATCGCACAAGCTAACAATGCCTCGCTGTTTATTTCTATTCATGCCGATGCTGTTGAACGCAGAAGTGCGAGAGGCGCTTCAGTCTATACACTTTCAGAACGTGGCGGTTCCACCAAATTTGCCAAACGACTAGAGCGCTCACAAAACACCGTTAACCAGTTTGGCGGTATTGAAAATCTAGTGGATAAGGATAAATACCTTAATAAAATTTTATGGGATTTTTCCAGAAAAGACCGTGATATCCAAAGTCAGAAACTTGGGTTTAAAATTCTAAAACAAATGAGTAGAATTGGTTATCTGCATAAAAAAACACCGCAAAAAGCCGGCTTTGTGGTTTTAAAAACCCCTGCCATTCCATCAGTCTTGGTAGAAACCGCCTTTATTTCTAATCCCAATGAAGAAAGACGATTAAACAACCCTAGAGAACAAGATAAAATTGCAAATGCTATCTATCAAGGCATTCTTAACTACTATAAATAGTCCATTTCAATTATTTCCAAAATTTTTAGATTTTGAAACAGGCAAGGCCTATTTCATATTGATTTGAACCATATTTAACGATTAAATATCGATTTTTGCTTGGTTTTAGGGGTGATTGCAAGTGCCTAAACAGCTATTCGCGTTATTTCCGAAATTCTTAGTAGAATTCTACCGTGGTAATCTTTAATTTTTTTATAAAAGAGACTTATATTTTTATACAAGTCATTGTTTTTACTGTAAATTTTAAATAAAATGGTACCGTCCCCATTAATTGAGATGTGAGTCAAGTAAAAAACAACTATTTTATCATTAAATTACACTCTGACCCTAATTATTGCGATTATTAAACTATTGTTCTGTTGCTGTATAATTTAACACCATGTTATTAGCGCCTAAAAACCTCAATTCTTACCCAAAATTTTGGCCTCATAAAAAAGGCCTCGT
>Ga0233427_10000232_pt1 | contig 74403 bp, 69 predicted proteins | sample SI_118_April2016_5_FD_179885 | JGI IMG/M metagenome (GOLD analysis project Ga0233427, IMG submission 179885) | Seawater microbial communities from Saanich Inlet, British Columbia, Canada - SI_118_April2016_100_MG | ecosystem: Environmental > Aquatic > Marine > Inlet | place: Canada: British...
GTTGATGCCACAGTGCCACAGATTACAGAAAATGACAGAAAAAAGTGCAGAGAGTTTTAGGGGGGATGGTGGGCGATGACAGGCTCGAACTGCCGACATCCTCGGTGTAAACGAGGCGCTCTACCAACTGAGCTAATCGCCCTTATCAAGGGTGGCACAACTTGCTTCAAAGCTTCCGGGATTACAAGACCAGAATTGCCTGTTTTTGCGTTATTTTGAATTTTAAGTAATTGGCCACCAGACACAAAAAAAAGCCGACGGTCAGCGAACTGACTGTCGGCTTTAATTTTGTCTGTGATCGATTATTTGTTCACAGATTCCTTAAGCCCTTTGCCGGCTTTGAACTTGGGTTGTTTGGAAGCCGGGATCTGAATGGCTTCTCCGGTGCGCGGGTTGCGTCCGGTGGTTGCTTTACGATCAGCAACGCTGAACGTGCCAAAGCCAACCAGACGAACTTCGCCCCCGCCTGAAAGTGAACCCGTGATAGAATCAAATACGGCATCAACTGCTTTTGCTGAATCCGCTTTCGACAATCCGGAACTATCTGATACCGCTGCTACTAAATCATTTTTATTCAATGTACTCGCCCCTCTAGCTGTGTGAGTAGGAGGTTTAAAAGGAAACTAAACCCGTTCATTCGGGCTGCACAGAGTCTACGTGTCCGCTCAGAGTCGCGTCAACGATGGAACCGGGTAATATGATGGTTTGTGGCGGTTTTCTGCGGTTTTTTCAATAAAATCGATGGTTAAAATCCAGTAAAAAACCTCTCTGACGCAGGTCAGAGAGGCGTTTTTTTGGAATCTATCGATTCGCGATTCGCAGAACTCTGCGGGTTTCAGTGCCTAACAACACCATTTTCAGCATCCTCATCGTCGCCAGAACCGCTCGATGGGTCCTCATTTGCCGCTGCTTCATCCTCATCCCATTCGATGGGGGTAAGCGGTTGAACAAGCGCTTCAGCCAGAACCTCGTCCACACTGGTGACCGGAATAATCTTCATACCGCGCTTCACATTGTCAGGAATATCGGCCAGATCCTTTTCATTGTCGGATGGGATCAGGACGGTCTTGATGCCCCCACGAAGGGCCGCCAGAAGTTTCTCTTTCAGGCCACCGATAGGAAGAACCCGTCCCCTGAGGGTGATCTCACCGGTCATGGCGATGTCATTTTTAACGGGTATACCGGTCAGAACCGATACAATTGATGTGGCCATGCCAACACCCGCCGACGGGCCATCCTTGGGCGTTGCCCCTTCCGGTACGTGGACGTGGATATCTTTTTTGCTAAACAATGGTGGCAATATACCGAATTCAGTGGCTCTGGACTGAACATACGAGCGTGCAGCCTGGATCGATTCGGTCATCACATCGCCCAATTTACCGGTAATGGTCATCTTACCCTTGCCGGAGACCATGACGGCCTCGATAGAGAGCAACTCGCCCCCGACTTCGGTCCAGGCCAATCCGGTCGTCACACCAACGAGACTATCGGCTTCAATTTCACCAAAGCGATATTTTTTGACTCCGGAATACTTCTCAAGATTTCGGCGCGTTACCTGGATTGTCTTGGCGTCGCCTGTGACAATTTCCTTGATCGCCTTACGCGTCAGGTTTGCCAGCTCCCGTTCCAGGTTACGAACACCTGATTCGCGCGTGTAGTATCGAATAATATCGCGAATGGCAGAGTCCGAGATAGACCACTCGTCAGCTTTGAGGCCATGGGCTTCAATTTGCTTGTCGATCAGGTGGCGCTTTGCGATTTCCACCTTTTCATCTTCGGTATAGCCAGCAATACGGATGATCTCCATGCGATCGAGCAACGGTCCGGGCATGTTGAGCGTATTGGCCGTGGTCACAAACATGACGTCTGATAGGTCGTAATCCACTTCCAGATAATGATCGTTGAATGAAGAATTCTGCTCAGGATCTAATACTTCGAGCAGCGCCGAGGCGGGATCACCCCGATAATCATTACCCATCTTGTCGACTTCATCCAAAAGGAACAGCGGATTGGATGCGCCGGCTTTCTTCATACCTTGCAGAATTTTGCCCGGCATGGAGCCGATATATGTACGCCTATGGCCTCGGATCTCGGATTCGTCACGCACTCCGCCCAGGGACATACGCACAAACTTGCGACCTGTAGAGCGTGCAATGGATTTACCAAGCGATGTCTTGCCCACACCAGGGGGGCCAACGAGGCACAAAATCGGCCCCTTCATCTTCTTTTTACGCTGCTGGACAGCCAAATACTCAAGAATCCGTTCTTTGACCTTCTCCAGACCATAGTGATCAGTGTTCAAGATATCTTCGGCTTCGTGAATATCCTGTTTTACGCGTGTGCGTTTCTTCCACGGAATAGCCAGCATCCAGTCGAGATAATTCCGAACTACCGTGGATTCAGCGGACATGGGACTCATGGATTTCAGTTTCTTCAACTCGGCATTGGACTTTTCACGGGCTTCCTTACTGAATTTGGTTGCCTCGATCTTTTCCTCCAACTCGGCGATTTCGTCCTTACCTTCTTCGCTGTCACCCAGTTCCTTCTGAATGGCCTTCATTTGCTCATTCAGATAGTACTCGCGCTGGGTCTTCTCCATCTGGCGTTTCACACGGTTGCGGATCTTCTTTTCCACCTGCAACACGCCAATCTCGGATTCCATGAACGAATACACGCGTTCCAGGCGTTCCGTAATGGTTTCAGTTTCCAGAAGTTCCTGTTTCTCGGCAATCTTGAGCGCCAGATGAGACGCAATGGTGTCAGCCAACTTGCTGGATTCTTCAATCTGGTTAATGGAAACCAAAGCTTCCGGCGGTGTTTTCTTGTTGAGCTTGATGTACTGCTCGAACTGGCTAACCACGGAACGTGACAACGCTTCCAGTTCCTGATCATCGCCATTGTCTTCATCCATGATAATGGCTTCGGCCTGGAAGAAGTCGTCTGTATCGGTGTAACGAACCACTTTGGCGCGCTGGGTGCCTTCGACCAGCACCTTAACAGTGCCATCAGGCAGCTTAAGCAGCTGCAATACAGTGGAGACGGTGCCGACCTCGTAAATATCGTCGACCTCTGGGTCGTCCTGCGTAGCATTCTTCTGCGCAACAAGCAGGATTTGCTTGTCGTCTTTCATTACGTCTTCCAATGCACGGACTGATTTGGCCCGACCCACGAATAGCGGCACGATCATGTGGGGGAAAACCACGATATCGCGTAAAGGAAGGACAGGATAGACGGATGTGGAGGCTGTTGTGGGCATGTTTATCCCTTAAAGGTCTGTAATATGGGCCAAAACAGGCCATTAAATGATACGGAATGGCCCGTAATGAACGAATCTTAGGTAAAAAATGGGTTCATTTGGCCTCTTATGCAAGGCCCAATACCGTAATTTTCCACAAAATAGTGGAAAATACGTGAAAATGATGAGTTTTAGGGCAAAAACAGCGTAAAAAGCTTAAGCGCTGCTTTCTACGTCATCCATCCGTTCGGAATAGATATACAGCGGCTTGGCGCTATCATCCACAACTTCACGATTGATGACCAGTTCCTCGACTGAGTCCATACCAGGCAGTTCATACATGGAATCCAGCAGGATGGTTTCCATAATGGACCGCAGGCCACGCGCACCGGTTTTACGCTCAACGGCTCGTTCGGCGATGGTATCCAATGCACCATCGGTGAAGGATAGCTTTACATCTTCCATATCAAAAAGACGCTGGTACTGCTTAACCAGTGCGTTCTTGGGTGCCGTGAGGATCTCAATCAAGGCATCCTTATCCAGATCATTCAGCGTTGCCAGAACAGGCAAACGACCAACGAATTCCGGGATAAGGCCAAATTTTAGTAAATCTTCTGGTTCGATTTCGCGCAACACATCACCGGTTTGGCGTTCATCGGGGGATCGCACATCCGCGCCAAAACCGATACTGGTTCCTTTGCCGCGTTCAGAAATAATCTTTTCCAATCCTGCGAACGCCCCGCCACAGATAAACAGGATATTGGTGGTGTCCACTTGCAGGAATTCCTGCTGTGGGTGCTTACGGCCACCTTGTGGCGGCACACTGGCCACGGTGCCTTCCATGATTTTCAGCAAGGCCTGCTGTACGCCCTCGCCCGATACGTCACGGGTGATGGAAGGATTGTCAGATTTACGGGAAATCTTGTCCACTTCATCGATGTAGACAATACCGCGCTGGGCGCGTTCTACATTATAGTCAGCGGCCTGAAGCAATTTCAGGATGATGTTTTCCACGTCCTCCCCCACATAACCGGCTTCGGTCAGGGTGGTGGCATCGGCCATGGTGAACGGAACATCCAGAATACGGGCCAGCGTCTGCGCCAGCAGTGTCTTGCCGCAGCCCGTCGGGCCAACCAGCAAAATGTTTGATTTTGCCAATTCTACATCATCAGCTTTCTGGCCGTGGCTCAATCGTTTGTAATGGTTATGGACAGCCACCGATAAAACGCGTTTGGCATGCGTCTGGCCGATCACGTAGTCATCAAGCACGGTCGCTACATCATGCGGTGTAGGAACGCCGTCGCCGGATTTTACAAGGCCGGTTTTGTGCTCTTCGCGGATAATGTCCATGCACAATTCAACGCATTCATCACAGATGAATACAGTTGGTCCGGCAATGAGTTTGCGTACCTCATGCTGGCTTTTGCCGCAAAACGAGCAGTACAACGTGTTTTTTGAATCACCACTACCGCTTTTGCTCATGTGCACTCCATAACGAATCTTCGTCTTAACTTACTTATGTTAAACACTGCCACAGGCAATGAACAAGCCTTTGTCATCGGCGACTATGCAGATGTCAAAGACAAAATATGCCAATTCATACAAGAATTAACACTTCCCTGCCCTCACACTGTGATTAAACCGGTTAAGGTTCCCCTAACGATGAGTGGTTAAATCAGTCTTTCGATGCGGTGTCACTGGACGCGGTGCCATCGTCATCATCGGGCGCTGGCCGCGTTGCTACAACCTCATCGATCAAGCCGAATGATTTGGCATCTTCCGGGTTCATGAAGTTATCGCGTTCCAGGGCCTCGGCAATTTTGTCGATGTCCTGACCTGTGTGTTCCACATAAATCTGGTTCAACCGTTCACGAAGCGACAGGATTTCCTTGGCATGTATTTCAATATCCGTTGCCTGTCCACGGAAACCACCAGATGGTTGATGAACCATGATCCGAGCATTGGGCAGCGCATAGCGTTTACCAGCCGCACCAGCGGTCAGCAAAAGCGACCCCATGCTGGCGGCCTGACCGATACACACGGTGGAAACTTCGGGGCGGATATAGTGCATGGTATCGTAGATCGCCAACCCGGATGTCACGATGCCACCCGGCGAGTTGATGTAGATGGCGATGTCCTTGGTTGGATTTTCTGATTCCAAAAACAGCAACTGAGCACAAATCAGGCTCGACATCTGATCTTCCACGGCACCTGTCATGAAGATAATACGTTCCTTCAACAGGCGGGAGTAAATGTCATAGGCCCGCTCGCCCCGGTTTGTGGTTTCCACCACCATAGGGACGAGGGTGTTCATGTATGTGTCGATGGGATCAAACATTTTGCTTCCTTGCACCAGATAATGGATACCGTGTCTGTTAGGCTTTATCGGACTTAGCGGCTTTTTTCTTGGCTGCCGGTTTCTTTTTGGCAGGCTTTTCCGCGTCGTCTGCTGTTGCAGCAACCTTTTTTGCCGGTTTCTTAGCGGCTTTTTTCTTCGTCGGTTTTTTCGGCTCATCAGGTTCTTTGAGAAGCTCTTCCATCGTTACTGTACGAGGCTCAAGCTGGGCAAGTTCCAAAATGAAATCGATGACTTTGTCTTCGTATACAGGGGCTGAGACCGATTCCATGGCTTGCGGATTGCCGCGATAGAATTCCAGAACCTGCTGTTCCTGGCCCGGGTACTTCTGGGCTTCCTGGAACAGGCGTTGATTGATCTCGTCCTGGCCCACTTGGATGTTGTTGACACGACCGACTTCTGACAGCAACAGGCCAAGGCTTACACGACGTTCGGCGATTTCACGGAAATCAGCCTTGTGTTCGTCTTCGCTCTTGTCCTTGTCTTCGTCGTCCAGTTCTTCAGCGTCTCGTTGCTGTTCATACTGTGCCCAGATGCTGTTGTATTCGTCATCCACCATACCTTGAGGAATATCGAAATCGTGCTGTGCTGACAGTTCATCAAGCAGGTTACGCTTCAACCGCATACGGGTCAGGTCGCCGAATTCGCGCTGACGGTCTTCGCTAACGGCTTCACGCAGTTCGGCCAATGTTTCCTTGCCAAATTTTTTGGCCAGTTCATCGTCGACTTCTGCGGGCACGCTTTCGCGGATTTCCTTAACGGTCACATCGAACACGGCGTCTTTGCCAGCTAGTTCTTCAGCACCATATTCATCAGGGAATTTGACATTCACTTCAACCTTGTCGCCAGCTTTGTAGCCAACCAGCTGATCTTCGAAGCCGGGGATGAAGCTGCCCGTTCCCAGTTCAAGCTCGTAATCTTCAGCTGTTCCGCCGGGGAACAGTTCGCCGTCAACCTTGCCGGCAAAATCGATAGACAGAACATCGCCTGTTTTGCTCTTGCGGCTGCCCGAAATCGGTTTGGATGATTTCTGCATGGATGCCAGACGCTCAATGGCTTCGTCGATTTCTTTTTCTTCGACGGCAACGGTGAGCTGCTCCAGCTTGATCTTGGAAAAATCACAAGGCGTGATTTCCGGGATGATATCAAACTCGATTGAGTATTCCAGATCGCCACCGTCTTCGAAGGACTTTACTTCGATCTTGGGCTGGCTGGCAGGACGCAAATCCCGCTCTGTGATCGCGGTGCTGGAGGATTCGTTGACAGTCTTTTCCAGAATCTCGCCACGAAGCGACTCGCCATAGCGCTGACGCACCAGGGATACGGGAACCTTGCCAGGGCGGAAGCCCGGCATTTTGATGGTCTTTGCCACTTCTTTCAAACGTGTGTCCATCGTTTCAGCAATATCCGACGCGGGGACGGAGATTGTGAATTCGCGGCGTAAACCTTCTGATTTGACTTCTGTTACCTGCATGATTCCTCAACCGTAAAAAGAGCTCACTAAGAGCAATGTACGCCATTAGGTCTGGCGTCAATAACTGGGTGCATTCCAAAACTTGGTGCGGGCGAGAGGACTTGAACCTCCACGACTTGCGTCACAGGTACCTAAAACCTGCGTGTCTACCAATTCCACCACGCCCGCAACCGAACTAACCTATGCGCGGTGCCGCACAATATACATTTAGACTGGACAGTCAATGCACTGAAAACCGACTGGAACAAAGGATTTGGGAGCCCCATCCATCTTCCATTCATTTGCTAACGTCACCATTACATCGTCTTGTTGTTCTAATCGTGCAAGCCCCGCACCTGTTTTAAGATTTCAGGCAGGCATTCGCACAGGTCTTCGGCGATTAAACCAGCCCCGATTCGGGCCGATGCTGCACCGTGAACCCATGCCCCCGCGGCGGCAGACTCAAATGCTGGCATGCCTTGCGCCATTAATGCGGTAATAATCCCGGCCAACACATCCCCGGCCCCGGCGGTGGCCAGATCCGGTACTGCATTCGTGTTTACAATGATTCGGCCATCGGGTGAGGCGATGACCGTGTCGGGCCCTTTCAACAAAACGACGGCGCCGCTTTTAAGGGCCGCTGCTCGGGCGCTGAAGATTTTGTCGCCATCTCGCTCGAATAATTTTTTAAATTCTCCTTCGTGGGGCGTCAGTACACAGGGCGCCTGTATCGCATCAAACAGAACTTGCGGGTTGCTCTGGAAGGCCGAAAGACCATCCGCATCCAGGACGACGGATTTTTTCGCGCCAAGCGCCCGTAATGCCAGATCCCTGGTCTCGTCCGTCACGCCTGCACCGGGGCCAATCAAGACGGCATTCTTTCGTTCGTCTGCCAACAATTGCTCAAACGCTGGTATATCGGCGTAGGGCTCGACCATGGTGCCCGGATCACCGGCTGCATAGATGGGAAATGCGGACGGTACCGTCGCGATGGACGAAAGACCGGCCCCCATTCGCCGTGCCGCCCGCGCCGCCAGCCTGGCCGCACCGGTCATCTTCTCGCCGCCCACAACAAGCACATGTCCGCGCGAATATTTGTGACCGCTATTGTCTGGCGTGGGAAACAGGTCACGCCAAATTTGAGGCGTGTTTTCCATTACCTGTGGTTTCAGGTCATCCAGCACAGTTTCCGGTATGCCAATGTCTGCCACCACCACCTCACCCATATGATCCGCACCGGGATAGAGCACGTGTCCATATTTTTTTCGAAAAAACGTTATCGTCACCTGGGCTTTTAAAGCCGCGCCTAGAATTTCGCCGCTGTCCCCCTCGATCCCGCTGGGTAGATCCACAGCAACCACCGGGCACCCAGCCTGCATTATGCGATCAAACAATGCCGCCAGTTTCTCGTCGATTGGACGGGTCAGGCCAGCACCAAACAATGCATCAACCACGATGCTGTCTGGCGTTACCGATACGGCGTCTATTTCATGCAGGGTGGATGACGTGGTGTTAAGCCACAGTTGCGCATGGTGCCCGGCATCACCGCTCAAGCTCTCTATCTGTTCCAGCAAATACACCTGCACCGGCCAGCCAGCGAGTTCCAGATACCGGGCGGCGACGAAACCGTCACCACCGTTGTTGCCGGGACCACATAAAACGCAGACAGGCGTCACTGACCACCGCGACATGATGGCGTCTGCTACCGCATGACCGGCGGTATCCATCAGTTGTATACCGCTCACACCCTGTTCGGTGGCGAGCTGGTCGGCCCGGTACATTTCATCAACGCTTAAAATTTCTGATGGAATTGTCATAAAGATTTCCATTTGACGATTAATCGAGTGCCGGTACGGATTCAGATCGCACAGTTCCGCCACAGACTCCACCACAGACTCCACACTCGTTTTATATCATGCCGGAAATCCCCTGCCCTGTCTTGACGAATGCGTTGTTTCAATATAGAACAAAAAGAGAACATTAGTTTGTGAACATATAGAGGTTTCCATGCCAAATTCACCGCAATCACCGCCAAATGCCTTGCTTTTAGCCGAATTACGTCAGCGTATCCGTCATCTGGAAACACCCCAGCCGTGGCTGACGGGAGACGACCATATTGCGAGCACGACATGTGCCCTGGATATTCCCGATATTGATCAGGTTCTGCCGGGTGGCGGGCTTTACCGGGGCGCACTGCATGAAATTGCAGCAACCGGATCGGTAAACGGTACAGGCCATATGGATGCCACGGCCACCGGGTTTGCGGCTTTTCTATCCGCTCGTTTTGCCGGTAACGATGGCCATGTGCTGTGGTGCCGCCGCGAAGGCAGCAAGGATTCCAACAGCCGTGGCCGCTACGGCCCCAATATCTATGGTCCCGGTCTGGCCGCACTGGGGCTTGATATCCGGCGTCTGATCGTTGCCCGTGGATTGTCACGTGAAGAGGTTCTGTGGGCCATGGAAGAAGGGTTGGCCAGCCGTGCCTTGTGTGCGGTGCTGGGCGAGCCCGGTCATCTGGACCAGACCGCCCTGCGGCGACTGCAACTGGCGGCGGAAAGCTCTCTTACCCCGGCGTTGTTATTGATGCCCGAACCGGCCATGCCCACGGCCAGCCCGGCCCATACCCGGTGGCGGATCAAGCCCATGCGGACCAGGGTTTCCCATCACACTTTCCCGGCCAGCGCGCCGCACTGGCAGGTGGAAATGCTGAAATGTCGAGGAATTCAAGTGCAAGATCACCAGTGGACCATCACCCGCAAGAAACCGGATACAGGTTATGAAGCAGACAGTCATGAGACGCATCGTTTCGTTGTGGCTGCCGGACTTTCCCGTGGATCGCGCCCGGCTGAAAAAACGGGCGCAATTACAACCCCCTTCCGACGCAGCGCTTAACGCTCCCTTTGCGACCACAATTCAGGACCGGGGAACGGTGCGCATTGCTGCGGCCTGTCCCAGTGCCCGGGCGCAAGGGGTGGCTGCGGGCTTACCGCTGGCCGATGCCCGCGCCCGGTTGCCGAACCTGATCGCACAGGACGCTGATCCGGATGGCGATGCGGTGGCGTTACAGCAATTGGCGCGGTGGTGCGCGCGCTACACACCATGGACATCGCTTGAAGATGGCACCACTCCATTCAGCACCCCATTCAGCACTGGGGCTGGCTTGTGGCTGGATATCACCGGCTGTGCGCATCTGTTGGGGGGTGAGGAAGACCTGCTGCATGATCTGCTCGGGCGATTATCGGGTGCTGGCTACACGGCACGCGCCGCCGTGGCGAACACCCCCGGTGCGGCCTGGGCGCTGGCACGACACGCTGCGAACAACCAGAATACCTGTGACGGCTTGCCGGTCGCGGGGCTGCGATTACCGAGCGCCATGCTGGATGATCTACACCGCTTGGGATTACGCACCATCGACGATGTGGTGGCCGTGCCCCGAGTATCGCTGGCGACCCGGTTCGGCACTACCCTCACCCGGCGGCTGGACCAGTTAAGCGGTGTCATGGGTGAGCCGCTGTCCCCGCTCACGCCCGCCCCTCCACGCCGGGCCCGGTTGGCCTTTGCCGAGCCCATTGGCACGCGGGATGATATGGATGCGGGGCTTGCTCATCTGCTGGATGAATTATGCCCCATCATGGAAAAGGCCAGCGAAGGGGCCCGCCGTCTCGGCCTGCTGTTCTGTCGTATGGACGGCACCACCGCTGAGGCCAGCATCGGCACCAGCACGGCCAGCCGTGACCCGGTTCATCTGGCCCGTTTGTTCGTGGAAAAACTGGACGCCATTGATCCCGGTTTCGGAATCGAGGTTATGATCCTCAACGTGCTTGAAGCCAGCACCTTGCGCGCCCAACAGATGGAAACGATAACACCGGAACACAAAGACCTGGCACCATTAGTCGATCGTCTTGCCAACCGATTAGGCTCCACCAACGTGGCCCGCCTCACCGCCCGGGCCAGCCACATGCCGGAACAGGCCTGTGCAGACGTATCGGTCATGGCGCAATCGAAGATGGACGCCCTCACCCACCCGGATGCCTTGGGTGGTGACCATCGCCCACGCGCGGAACGCCCCATCCACCTGTTGCCCCAGCCTGAACCCATCGACGTGATGGCCCCCCTGCCCGATCATCCGCCGGTGTTGTTCAAGTGGCGGCAAACACACCACCGCGTTGCCCGCGCCGATGGCCCGGAACGGCTGGGCCCGGCATGGTGGCTGGAAATGATGCGCACCGACCCCCGCGCCCGGGAGCCTCGCGACTACTACGCGCTGGAAGACGAAAACGGCGGCCGCTACTGGGTTTACCGCGAAGGCCCCTACCGCCCCGGCCATACACCGAGGTGGTACCTGCACGGGGTGTTTGCGTGAGCCAATATGCCGAACTCATGGTGGCGTCCAACTATTCCTTTCTGCGCGGTGCTTCACACCCGGAAGAACTGGTAGCCACAGCCGCCCTGTTGGGAACGCGCGCGCTGGCGATCACCGATCGGGACAGCGTGTCGGGGATTGTGCGCGGGCATTCGGCGGCCAAGGCGGTGGGCTTACAGTATATCCCGGCGGCGCGGCTTGATCTGATGGATGAGCTTTCCCTATTGGTTTACCCCACAACCCTGAACGCCTACGGGCAGTTGTGCCAGTTGTTGTCACGAGGTAAGCAGCGTGCGCCCAAGGGGGAATGTCAATTGTGGCTGGATGATGTGCTGGCGGATGGGGTTTGTGATGAATGGCGCGTGATTGTGCTATCGCCCCCTGATCTGACTGAGGTGTTTAGAAAGGTCTTAGGGCAGATTGTGGCACGGATGCCGGAGCGGACCTATGTGGCCGGGCAGTTTCTTTATACCGGTGACGACAACCGCCGACTGGCCGCACTGGATGAATTGGCCCGGATCGCAAGCGCCCCCATGGTGGCGGTGAACGACGTACATGCCCATACCCCGGCCCGGCGACCGTTGCAGGATGTGCTGAGCTGCATTCGGGCAGGCTGCACCATCCATGACGCCGGATACCGGTTACATGCCAACAGTGAGCGGCACCTGAAAGCACCATCTGAAATGGCGCGGCTGTTCCATGCCTACCCGGACGCCATAGGCCGCACAGTTGAGATCGCGGATGCCTGTACGTTCTCGCTGGATCAGTTGCGCTATGTGTATCCGTCGGATCCCGTGCCGGGCGGACGCACCCCGCAACAGGAACTGGCGCGTCTCACGATGAAAGGTGCAGGCAATCGTTATCCCGGTGGTATGCCGGACAAGGTGCGTAAACAGATAGATCACGAGCTTGGCTTAATTAATGAGCTGGGCTTCGCACCCTATTTTCTTAGCGTTTATGATCTGGTGGATTTTGCCAATGGTCGCGGCATCCTGTGTCAGGGGCGCGGCTCGGCTGCCAATTCGGCTGTGTGTTATTGCTTAGGGATCACAGCGGTGGACCCGGCGCGGATTGATCTGTTGTTTGAGCGGTTTGTCAGTGCCGAACGGGATGAACCGCCGGACATCGATGTGGATTTCGAAAGCGGGAGGCGCGAAGAAATCATCCAGCACGTATATGAGAAATACGGCCGGGACCGATCCGGCATGACGGCTACGGTGATCACGTACCGCACCAAAAGTGCCTTGCGGGAGGCGGGCAAGGCATTGGGCTTGAGTGTGGATACCGTGACGGCGTTGCAAAAAGTGTTCTGGCGGCGCCGTTGGGACGAGGTTGGTGATGATGACATTGCCGAGATGGGAATTGATCCCGCGTCCCATGACATCCGGTTGTTGTTAAAAATCGCCGGTGAGTTGCGCGGGTTTCCTCGCCATTTGTCCCAGCACACCGGTGGCATGGTGATGACCCAGGGGCCGCTTAGCGCCATGGTGCCCATCGCCAACGCCGCCATGGAAGATCGCACGGTGATTGAGTGGGACAAAAACGATCTGGATGCGTTGGGGATTCTGAAGGTGGATATTCTGGGTCTTGGTATGCTCACCTGCATCGAAAAGAGCCTACAGTTGATCGGACAACACCATGGTCGTGATCTGACATTGGCCACCATTCCACCGGAAGATCCCGACGTATACGAGATGCTGTGTCAGGCGGATAGTGTGGGTGTGTTTCAGGTGGAAAGTCGAGCCCAGATGAGCATGTTGCCGCGCCTGAAACCACGTTGCTTTTATGATCTGGTGATTGAGGTGGCTATCGTGCGACCGGGGCCCATTCAGGGTGACATGGTGCATCCTTATCTGCGCCGCCGTGATGGACGCGAACAGGCAAACTATCCATCCGCCGCATTGGAGCATGTTCTGGGTAAAACGCTGGGCATCCCCCTGTTTCAGGAACAGGCCATGAAGATTGCTATCGTGGGGGCTGGTTTCAGCCCGGCTGAGGCCGATGCATTGCGCCGGGCGCTGGCCACGTTCAAACGGTTTGGTGACGTGCACAAATTCCGCGAACGGTTCGTGGACGGTATGCTGGCCAATGGTTATGAGCAGGGTTTTGCGACGCGGTGTTTCCGCCAGATCGAAGGCTTTGCAGATTACGGGTTTCCTGAAAGCCATGCGGCCAGTTTCGCTCTGCTGGTATATGTGTCGTCGTGGCTGAAATATCACTACCCGGCCGTATTCGCCTGTGCATTGTTGAACAGCCAGCCCATGGGCTTTTATGCCCCGGCCCAGATCGTGCGTGATGCCCGCGATCATGGGGTCACCGTGCGCCCGCCCGATGTGAACCATAGCCAGTGGGATTGCAGCCTTGAAGGTGGTGGCGAGGTGCTGCGGTTAGGGCTTCGTCAGATCAAGGGGTTGGCGGAGGTCGATGCCGAGGCCGTGCTGACCGCCCGCCCCGTTAAACAGGTCGGTGATCTATGGGGGCAGGGTGTCAGCCGGGGCGCGCTGGAAAAATTGGCGCGGGCTGACGTGTTTAGCAGTTTAGGGTTGGATCGGCGCGCGGCGCTTTGGGGTGTTCGGGCTTTGTCCCCGGCACCGCCACCGCCCTTGCTCACAAATCCGGCCAGCGTGCCATACGAGAAACCGGTACAGCTTCCCCTCATGGGATTGGGTGAGAATGTGGCCGATGACTACCGCACCATGCGATTATCATTGAAGGCGCACCCATTGGAATTGCTGAGACCTGATATGGTGCAGGATGGCTACCACCCCTGTAGCGCGTTGGCTCATATCCCCGATGGTAAGCCGGTCAAAGTGGCCGGGCTGGTGATCACCCGCCAGCGACCGGGTAGCGCCAAGGGTGTCATGTTCGTAACGTTGGAAGATGAAACCGGCAATGCCAATCTGGTGGTGTGGAATACAGTTTACGAGGCATGTCGAGCCATTGCGTTGGGCAGCGTCCTTATGGGGGTGTCAGGCACCCTGCAACGGGAAGGCGCTGTGATCCATGTGGTGGCAGAACAGTTATGGGACGAGAGCCACCGGCTGGCCGCTCTGGACGCGCCAGACGCGCCACAGATGCCACTTGATATCAAATCCCGCAATTTCCACTGAAATGGTTTCGAGTTCGCTATTCACACATCATGCCGGATGGTATCACCCCATCATGACCAAGGCCCTTGAGCATGGCGGCAACCTGAGTGCTGCACGCGACCAGTTTGGTGACCCGACAGGTGGCTGGATCGACCTGTCCACTGGCATCAATCCCTGCGCCTATCCCGTGCCCAATATTGCGCCAGATGCATGGCAACGCCTGCCGGAGCAACGGGCTATGGGCAACCTGATTGATGCGGCCAGGGGATACTATGCTCTCCACCAAAATATGCACATGGTTGCTACGCCCGGTACCCAGGCCCTTATTCAAGCATTGCCTTTTCTGACGCCAGCAGCACATGTGGCCATCATAACGCCAACGTATGGCGAGCACGCCCATGTGTGGCGTACCTGTGGCCATGCAGTGTCTGAAGTGCGGGCACTGGACGGCGTACCCGGTGACTGCAGCGTCAGTGTCGTCGTCAATCCTAACAATCCTGACGGCCGCACCTATAGCGCCGGTGAGCTTTTAACACTGGCAAACACCATGCAGACACGCGGTGGATTTTTGGTGGTGGATGAGGCTTTTTGCGATGTGACGCCGGGCTTAAGTCTCGCCGCACATGACACACCAGATGGCCTGATCATCCTTAAATCCTTCGGCAAGTTCTTTGGTCTTGCTGGCCTGCGATTAGGCTTTGCCGTGGGTGATCCTGTCCTTGTGAACACACTCGGCCAACGCTTGGGGCCATGGGCTGTATCTGGCCCGGCACTGTCGATCGGCGCTGTGGCCTATGATGATACGTCATGGATCGCTGAAACACGCAATAACCTGAGCCGTGATCGCCAGCGCCTTGAAACCTTACTGCGCGACCACGGTATGGTTATCCCCGGTGCCACGGACCTTTTTGTTCTGGCCGAAACGGCAACGGCAATGGTAACGGCAGCCCCGCTCTATGCCCATTTGGGTGCCGCCGGTGTTCTGGTCAGGTCTTATGCTGCCTATCCCACATGGTTACGTTTTGGTTTGCCCGGAACAGAACAGCACTGGGCACGGCTGGAACATGCGCTACACTCTTTCTCCTGATCCATTCCAATTTTGAGTACCCCTCATGAACATCTCCAAGACACATAAAGACGTGGACATCATCAAACGGGAAACCGTGTTCGATGAATATTTTCAGATGATCCGTTATCATGTGAAGCACCGTAAGTTTGATGGTGAGTGGAGCGAAACCTTATCGCGTGAAGTATTTCAACGCGGCGCAGTAACCGCGGTTCTGCCCTATGATGCGAAGCTCGACCGGTTGGTCTTGATTGAACAGTTCCGCACCGGTGCCTGGGCGGCCCTTGAAGATGATAAAGTATTCCCCATGGCCACGTCATCACCGTGGCTGGTTGAGGTTGTCGCCGGTGTGGTGGAAGAAGGCGAAGCGCCTGAAGACGTGGCACGGCGTGAGTTGGAAGAAGAAGCTGGCTGTGTGGCCCTTGATATGGAGCATATTTATACCTGTCACGTGTCACCCGGTGCGGTGAACGAGCCGCTTGCCATATTCTGCGCCCATGTGGACAGTGAGAATATTGGTGGCATTCATGGTCTGGACGAGGAAGGCGAAGATATTCGGGTCTTTACGGTCAGCCCGGACGAAGCCCTGGCCATGTTAAGTGATGGTCGTATTCTGAATTCAACCACCATTATTTCGTTACAGTGGTTCGCCTTAAATCACGAAAAATTGCGCGCGCGCTGGGGTTAAATTCGCCAGCTCACTTGTGCTATGGCGCGCGAGTGAATATATGATGGGCACTGATTTTACACTTATTTGATGGTGATCCATATGGAAGTACGCGACGGATTTGTTGATGCGGTCGGAAATACCCCGCTGATCAAGTTGAAACGAGCATCAGAGGAAACCGGCTGCACCATTCTGGGCAAGGCCGAGTTTCTCAATCCGGGCAGTTCGGTCAAGGATCGTGCGGCACTTTCCATTGTTCAGGATGCCGTCGCCCGTGGCGCGTTACAGCCGGGTGGTCTGATCGTTGAAGCCACCGCTGGTAATACCGGCATCGGGCTGGCATTGGTTGCCAATGCCATGGGGTATCGCACCCGAATCGTCATCCCTGATACTCAAAGCCAGGAGAAAAAAGACACCCTGCGTTTATTTGGTGCCGATCTGGTAGAATCGCCTGCCAAACCGTTTTCTGATCCGGGTAATTATCAACACATCGCCCGACAAATGGCAGAAGACCTGGCCGCGACGGAACCGAACGGCGTGATTTTCGCTGATCAGTGGAACAACCTTGCCAATCGCATGGCGCACTATAATACCACCGGCCCTGAAATCTGGGAGCAGACCGACGGCAAGGTGGATGGCTTTATCTGTTCCATGGGAACGGGCGGCACGATATCTGGCACTTCAATTTTCCTGCGCGAACAACGCAAAGACATCACCATTGGTCTGGCTGATCCCATGGGGGCAGCAATGTACAGCCACTTCGCTCATGGTGAGCTTAAATCCGAAGGTAATTCCATCACCGAGGGGATTGGCTTGGGCCGGGTAACGCCCATGATTGAAGACATCACCGTGGACAATCCCTATCAGGTGACGGATCAGGAAGCCATTCCGATTATCTTCAATTTGTTGAAGGAAGAAGGCCTGTGTCTGGGCGGATCAAGTGGCATCAATGTCGCCGGCGCCATCAAGCTGGCCAAGGACATGGGGCCGGGCCACACCATCGTGACCATCCTCGCCGATGCCGGTAACCGGTATCAAAGCAAGTTGTTCAACCCCGAATTCCTGCGCTCCAGGGATCTGCCTGTACCGGAATGGCTGGATAACTGATTTCGGGACAAGTTCGGGCTTGGCGCGTCTTTGCGGTGTGAGTATTCTCCAAGCTTATTCACACCGTTGAGGCGCCATCACCATGTACGCAAATCCCGACTCACTTGTATCCACAGAATGGCTGGCTGAGCACATCGACGCGCCAGATGTCCGTATGGTCGATGCCACATGGTTTATGCCGGGTGGTGATCGGAATGCGCGAACGGAGTACGAAGCCTGCCATATTCCGGGGGCCGTGTTTTTTGATATCGATGAGATTGCCGATACGGACAGTCCCCTGCCCCACATGTTACCAAGCCCGGAGAAGTTTTCGTCACGCGTGCGCAAACTGGGGTTGGGCGACGGTGTGCGCATGGTTATCTATGATGCCAATGGCGGTTATATGGCCGCACACCGGGTATGGTGGACGTTCCGGACATTTGGCCACGAAGGTATTTCGGTATTGGATGGTGGACTGCCTAAATGGACCCAAGAGGGGCGTGCCGCCGAAGACATGCCGCCCGTGCCACGAGAGCGTCACTTCACCGCCCGCCAAAACAATTTTCTGGTTCGGTCCCGTGATCAGGTGCTGGCTAATTTGGGCAGCAAACGCGAACAAGTGGTGGACGCTCGTTCGCCTGGCCGTTTTAGCGGTGCCGATGCAGAGCCCCGTGCCGAGCTGTCATCCGGTCACATCCCGGGTAGCTACAACGTGCCGTTTAATACGTTGGTGAACATGCAGGATTTCGGCACCCTTAAATCCGCCGGTGATATAAAGGCGGCTTTTGAAGCTGCCGGCGTGGACGTGACAAAACCCATCATCACCACATGTGGTAGCGGTGTTACCGCATCCGTCTTGGCCTTTGCCCTGCATTTGATTGGTGCACCCGATGTGGCAGTCTACGACGGATCGTGGACCGAATGGGCCAGTGATCCAGCCAATCCTGTGGCAACGGACTGATCCGTCATGCCATCCAACATGATCAACAGTGTCATTACATCGCTGGAGATGCGCGCCCGGCCCACGTCGCCGACGCCGACCTTACCGGCAGAGAAGATCGCCATTCTGCGCGCAGAAAAACCTACCGTTTCGTTTTACCGGTATCTTTACAACACCATCGGTGAAGACTGGTTATGGTGGGAACGTCGGGTGATGGATGACGAGACATTGTCCACTATCATCACCGATCCCCGCATAGAAATTTTCATTCTATATGTGCGTGGTGTGCCGGCTGGCTATTGCGAGCTCGATTGCCGCACGTCGGGTGAGGTGGAATTGGTTTTCTTTGGCCTTATGCCTGAATTCATTGGCCGTGGGTTGGGGAACTATTTCTTACGGTGGGCTATCGATCAGGCCTGGACGCACGATCCGGATCGGGTGTGGGTTCATACCTGCACCGAAGACCACGTGAACGCCCTGCCCATCTATCAGAAAATTGGTTTTGAGGCCGTGGGTCAGGAAACCATTGAGATCGTCAACCCGCGCCTGTTGAAGGAATTCGGTGGCGAGATTGATATCTCTACATACCCGAAAGCAGCAAACGATTAAAAAAAACGCCGGGGCTTTGCAGCCACCGGCGTTTTAATTTAGGTCTGATCAGATTATCAATGATCGAGAATCTGGCTCAGGAACAGTTTGGTGCGGTCAGATTGCGGATTATGGAAGAACTCTTCCGGTTCATTCTGTTCAATAATCTCGCCCTGATCCATGAAGATAACCCGGTGAGCAACCTTGCGCGCGAAACCCATTTCGTGGGTCACACACAGCATCGTCATGCCGGTTTCAGCCAGATCAATCATCACGTCGAGCACTTCCGAAATCATTTCCGGATCAAGTGCCGATGTGGGCTCGTCAAATAGCATGATTCGCGGTTTCATGCACAAAGACCGTGCAATAGCCACACGCTGTTGCTGTCCACCGGAAAGCTGGCCGGGAAATTTGTTGGCCTGGTCGGGGATCTTCACCTTCTCCAGAAATTCCATGGCCGTTTCTTCGGCTTCTTTCTTTGGCGTTTTACGTACCCAGATCGGTGCCAGTGTACAGTTTTCCAACACAGATAGATGTGGGAACAGGTTGAAGTGCTGGAAGCACATGCCCACCTCTCGTCGAACGGCATCGATGTGTTTCAGATCATCGGTCAACTCGATACCATCCACGATGATGTCGCCCTGCTGATGTTCTTCCAGACGGTTGATGCACCGGATTAGCGTAGACTTGCCTGAACCGGAAGGTCCGCAGATGACAAGCCGTTCACCGGCATTGACGGTCAGGTTGATGTCTTTTAGTACATGAAAATCACCATACCATTTGTGCATGCCATTGATCTGGACTGCGATTTCATCTGATATGTCCTTGGTCGCCGCTTGTTCGTTCATAATGCGGTCTCCTTTTTAGCGTTTGTGGCCGGTATGCAGCTTTCTCTCAAGATAAAGAGAGTAACGCGACATAGCGAAGCAACTGATGAAGAAAAATATGGCGGTATAGAGGTACACTTCGTGTGCCAGACCATTCCATTTAGGATCGGCCAGCGATGACCGCATGATTCCCAGAACATCCAGCAGGCCAATAATCAGCACCAGGGTGGTGTCTTTATAGAGCCCGATGAAGGTATTCACGATACCCGGAATGGAAACCTTTAACGCCTGTGGCAGAATGATAAGCCGCATGGCTTGCCAGTATGTCAGGCCCATAGCGTCTGCGGCTTCGAATTGCCCCTTCGGCATGGATTGCAGACCACCACGAATAACCTCGGCCATATAGGCCGAAGCAAAAAACGTGACCATGATCAAGACCCTGAACAATAGATCGAACTCTACGCCCGGTGGCAGGAAGTAATTGAGCATGACTGAAGCCACGAACAGCAAGGCGATCAACGGTACACCACGTATAAATTCGATGAACATTGTGCATACCATGCGCATGACCGGTAATTTTGAATACCGCCCCAATGCCAACAGAATACCAATAGGCAGCGAACAGGTAATGCCGGTCAGGCCGATGACCAGGGTCAGCATAACCCCACCGAACAGGTGTGTTGAAACAGGTTCCAGGCCCATGCCACCCACAACAAGGAAGTAGGCGATTACAGGATAAGCCATTGAAAACTTCATCATGTGTTTACGGGCTGGGAAATTATCGAACAGGATCGGTCCCAAGGCCACAAACAAAAGGATGAAGGCCAGATTTAGTCGCCACCGCTCAGCATCGGGATAGAACCCGTAGATCGAGAGATTGAACCGTGAAACAATCACGGCCCAACAGGCGCCTGAGTCAATCGCTTGGCAGGCCTCCCGGCTATCAGCAGAGATGACAGCATCTAGGACAAGCCACGATCCTGCACTGGTAACCACCGTATAGACTATGTAAACGGAGATAAGTGTTAAGACCGTACTTAATGGGGATGAAAAAAGATTATCTTTCATCCATCTGATCGGCCCCGTGGTTCCCGGTGGCGGTGCCAGGTCCGGATGAGATCCCGGTTCATATGCTCCTGAGGCAGGAACTGTATCTGTAGCTGTACTCATGACACTCTCCTACCTTTCCACCAGTTTGATACGGCTGTTGTACCAGTTCATAAATGCCGAAATCATCAATGACATGGCCAGATACAAGACCAACACAATGGTCATGCACTCCATTTCCCTGCCCGTCTGGTTCAACGAGACGCCGCCAATGGTACCCATGATATCCATATAACCAACGGCAATGGCGAGGGATGAATTTTTCGTCAAATTCAGATACTGGCTTGTCAGTGGTGGGATGATTACCCGCAAGGCCTGCGGAATGATCACGAGTTGCGTGCTTCGCCCTGAGGAGATGCCCAGCGCATGGGCAGCTTCCGTTTGCCCGTAATCAATGGCGACGATACCGGCGCGCACGATTTCGGCAATAAAACAGGCTGTGTAAACGGATAATGCCAACCATAAAGCCAGAAATTCAGGCTTCAGCGGCATGCCACCTTTCAGATTAAACTTGCCCTGCGTTGCCGGTATCCATTCAAGTGGCATACCGGATATAAAATAAACAACGACTGGCAGTCCGATAATAAAACCGAGAGATGCCCAGAACACCGGCAGGGCCTTACCTGTATCGTCCTGCACCTTGTGCGCGTGACGGGCAAAAAGAAATGCCCCAATGATGCCAGCCACAAATGAAATGGTGACGAATATGAAGGCATCTCCAAATTCAGGCGCTGGAAAATAGAGTCCGCGATTTGACAGGAAAAACGTGTCGGCCAGGTTCATCGCTGCCTTGGGATGTGGTAAGACGTTCACCACAATACCATAGATCAACACAATGTGCAGCAGGACCGGTACGTTGCGAATAAACTCGATGACGCAATAAACCATCCTGTTGGCGACAAAGTTGTTAGACAGGCGCACAACGCCCATGAAGAAGCCGAGCAAAGTGGCCGTAATGATACCAAATATGGCGACCATCAGCGTATTAAGAATACCGACGATCATGGCCTGGAAGTTTGAGCTTTGCGATGTATACGCGATCATCGTCTGACTGATGTCATAGTTCGATGCTTCCCACAGGAAAGCAAAATTGTAGTTTTTACCGATTCTTTCCAGATTGGTCGCGGCGTTTGAAATGAGGAACGCAAAAAATGCGAACAATACGGCAACTGTTATTATCTGAATGATGACCGACCGGGATTCCTTGTTGCGCCATAGGCGCAGAAGGGAAAACCCCTGATCTGTCGAGGACACTGTTGCTGTCGACATGACTGCTTATTACTCCCCTGTGTATGTCTCCCTGGGTGCCGTTCTTGATGCATGATTTTTAACTGCATCATTGGTGGTTGCTATATGCAACCCGGCGAAACGTCGAACTTTGTCCGTACGTTATGACAATACTTTAAAAATACAGGTGTAAGAAGTGGAGCGGGCGGCTACATCAGTAGCCGCCCGACCAACTCTAACTCTTAACGGACAGGTGGAGAATACATCAATCCACCATCGGTCCACTGAGCATTCAGACCGCGCTGAAGCGCAATCGCAGTGCTCGGACCAATGTTCCGGTCAAAGTTTTCGCCATAGTTGCCCATGGTCTTGATTACACGAACAGCCCAATCTTTATCAAGGCCGAGCAGTTCACCGAAGTTGCCTTCAGTTCCCAGAACACGGTTGATGGAAGGATTGTCTGTGCCTTTTGCCAGCTTGTCCACGTTAGCCTGTGTAATGCCGAGCTCTTCAGCAGCCACAACAACGTTCAGGACCCAACGTACAACGTCGGCCCACTGATCATCACCCTGGCGCACTGCTGGGCCGAGTGGCTCTTTTGAAATGATTTCAGGCAACACGGTGTGTGCGCCAGGATCATCAAAAGTTGCACGGGTAGCAGCAAGACCGGATGCATCCGTGGTGTACACGTCACAACGACCAGCAAGATAGTTGGTCTGGCCTTCTTCGTTGGTTTCAATGGCGACTGGCTCGTAAGAGATGCCATTGGCACGGAAGAAGTCAGCAAGATTCAGTTCGGTTGTTGTACCGGTCTGAATGCAGACAGATGCGCCGTCCAATTCCTTGGCGCTACTGACGCCCAGGCTGTTTGGAACCATGAAGCCCTGACCGTCATAGTAGTTAACGCCCAGGAAAGTCAGTTTAAGGTCAACGTCACGGCTCATGGTGATTGTGGTGTTGCGGAACAGTGCATCACCTTCGCCAGAGTTCAGAGCGGTGAAACGAGTTTTACCGGTGGTCGGTACAAACTTGACCTTCTCACCAGAGCCCAATACAGCAGCGGCAAGGCCACGGCAGTAAGAAGCGTCAAAACCGTCCCAGCGGCCATTTTCGTCGGTAAACGCGAAACCGGTAAGACCGGTGGTCACGATGCAGTTCAGTTCACCGCGTGCTTTAACGTCGTCCAGCGTGCCTGCTGATACACCAGCAGAAACAATGGCCGCCGCAGCAAACGCAGCAATACCAGAAATAGTTTTAATCATTGATTTAGTGCTCCCTGATAACTTTTTTTAAGTGTGTTATTTGACAAAGTACGTTGTGTTTTATCAACGTACTCCTTTAGGGGTAACATAGTTTATGCAAGCAACTCAACCCTTTAGAAATGGGTTTCGTTTCATCGGGTGAATTCGTGATATTTGAGGACAAGGACCAACCCGCCCCCAGGTCACATCAAGCCGGATTTTCTTTTACAGTGTACTGAATTCGCGTCATAACTCGGCTGTGGTATACAAAGACTAAACACCGGGGCATTGAAATGACGATCAAGAATGATAAACCGCGGGACATGGACACGACCTTAATCCACGCGGGACGCGACCCGCAAAGATTTGAAGGCGCCGTAAATACACCTATCTTTCATGCCTCGACTATTTTATTTCCCGACGCACAGAGCATCAGAACTGAAAGCCATCCTTCGGGCAACGAGTACGGCCGAAACGGTACGTCCACCACCCGCGCGCTGGAAGAAGCCGTTTCCGCACTAGAAGGAGGGGAACGGACAGTAACCTACCCGTCCGGTGCCGGTGCCGTTGCGGGGGCTTTTTTGACGGTGTTGAAGGCAGGCGATCATTTTTTAATCGCCGATAACGTCTATGGTCCGTCACGCCGTTTTTGTAATCAGGTATTGAGCAGTCTGGGTGTGGATTGTGAATTCTACGATCCTGCACTTGGTGGCGACATCGTCACACTGTTCCGGCCTGAAACCCGAGCCCTTTTTATGGAATCACCGGGTACGGCCACGTTCGAGGTTTGCGATGTACCGGCTATGTGTCAGGCAGCCAGGGAAAAAGGCATCATTACTATCCTTGATAACACTTGGAGCGCCGGGCTCTATTTCCGAGCCTTCGAGCATGGTGTGGACATGACCGTACATGCCGGGACAAAGTATGTTGGTGGCCATGCCGATGTGATGTTGGGCATGGTAACCACTAGTGAAAAACTGTACCCAAAACTGAAGCAGACAGCCAAAAACCTTGGCGCGTGTGCTGGCCCCGAAGTTTGCTACCTGGCTTTGCGGGGCTTGCGGACGCTGAGCCTCCGTTTACCCCGCCATTTCGATACTGGTCTGAAACTGGCGCAGTGGCTGGACACCCGTGAAGAAGTCGAAACTGTGTTGCACCCGGCATTGCCATCATGCCCTGGTCACGAAATCTGGAAACGGGATTTCACTGGCGCGTCTGGCCTTTTCGGCGTCGTGCTGAAAGATTACTCCACCGCAGCCGTGGATGCATTGCTCGACAACACGCCCCTGTTTGGTTTGGGCTATAGTTGGGGTGGGTATGAAAGCCTGATAATTCCGACGGATCTCGGAAAATTACGTACCGCAACCACATGGCATCATAAAACACCCGTGATCCGGATCCATGCCGGCTTGGAAAGCTACGACGATTTGCGGGCTGATCTGGAAGTGGGACTGGATTGTCTCAGGTCTACAAATTAAGGCGCGCTCCGGACCGATCGGTTGCCAAAACATACCGCCAGAACAAATAATCCGATCGCTGCGACGACGATAGATGGTCCGGCGGGGGTATCCAATTCGTATGATGCCCATAGCCCGGCAATCACCGATATAACACCAATCACAGAGGCCAGTATCGCCATTTGTTCTGGTGACCGGGATAACTGACGAGCCGCCGACGCCGGTGCAATTAACAGGGCGACAATCAGCAAGACACCCACCACCTTCATGGCAGCCGCTACGACCACGGCCAGCATCATCAAATGAACCAGCTTGGTACGTGTCACATTGACGCCTTCCACGCTAGCCACCTCTTCATTGACCACCACGGACAGCATGGGGTTCCAGAACATTACCATAACCGCCATAACAGCGGTTCCGCCGCCATATATCAGCCACAAGTCATGGGGTGTCGCCGCCAACACATCACCAAACAGATAGGCAAACAGATCAACCCGAGCTGTTTCCACAAATGATAGCAACACAAGCCCTGTGGCCAGAGCGCCATGGGCGACGATGCCTATCCCGGCATCAAGCGTTGAGCGCTTTGATCGATCCATGACGTACAACAATAGAGCGACGATAACGCTCACCCCAAGGACTGTTATCCAGGGCAGAACGCCCAACACGATCCCCAGTACCACACCCAGCAGCGATGAATGCGCTAATGCCTCGCCAAAATAAGCCATGCGTCGCCACACCACGAAAGCTCCCAACGGACCGGCCACAATGGCGACCCCTGCCCCCGCCAAGGCAGCACGGAGCATAAAATCTGGAATTCCCATTAATTCAGTCTCCATGAGTATGTGCGCCTGTATCGCCTTGGTAGGTATGAGAATGATCAAGTGGAACAGGGGCTCCGCCAGAATCATGCGTATGGTCATGATGGTGGTGATAAATGGCCAGCTGTGCCGCCACTTCGGCGCCAAAGATATTCTCGAAGGCCGGGTCGCGGGTGACGGCTTCCGGTTTACCCGCACAACACACATGATGGTTTAGGCAAATGACCCTGTCCGTCGCCGCCATCACCAGATGCAAGTCGTGTGAAACCATGAGAATACCGCAGCCCCGACTATCTCGTATTCGGGTAATCAGATTGTAGATTTCCGCCTGCCCATTTATGTCGACGCCTTGTACCGGCTCATCCAGAACAAGCAGATCTGGATCACGCAACAAAGCGCGAGCCAGCATAACCCGTTGCAACTCGCCCCCGGAAAGATCGTGCATGCGTGCATCGATCAACCCTTGAGCACCGACTTCGGTCAGTACAGCCGTGCGCTTTCCCCGCTGGCGGTTCGGCCCACGGCCAACACCAAATTTCAAAAACCGCCCGACACTCAGCGGTAGCGATGTCTCGATACTAAGGCGTTGCGGCACGTATCCGATGCGCAGCCCCGATTTTGCCGCCACGCGTCCGGCGTTGGGTTTCAGCACACCCAACAGGACGCGAACCAGTGTTGTCTTGCCGGACCCGTTCGGACCGATCAGAGTGACGATCTCACCCGATTCCACGTGGGCGGATACCTGGCTGAGGATAGATTGTCCTCCGATTTCCACCGCCACGCCGTCTGCATCCAACAACATGTTGTTCTCTGTCATCTGCCCTATCATGATTCTTGGCCTGTTGCGCGTTGGCAATCCGCGCATTCGCCGACGGCCTCAACGTTCACATGGCTTAGTCTGAAATTTCCGGCTTGCGCCATTTCTGAAATGGGCCCCCACATGGGGTTGTCCGGTATTTCGGCGGCCGTGCCGCATACGTGGCAGATAAGAAAGGTACCGTCATGGTGCTCGCCGGGGCGGTTACACCCTACATACGCATTTAATGATGCAATGCGGTGAACAAGCCCCTGTTGAATGAGAAATTCAAGCGCCCGATAAATTGTCGGCGGGGCCGAATTGTGGCCTTCAGTCTTTAAGGTTTTCAGCAACTCATACGCCCCCAGAGGGGAATGGCCCTGCCAAACCAACTCCAGCACCCGACGACGAATGGGGGTGAGTCGTGCTTTGTGGCTCTGACACACCACATCAGCCGCATCCAATGCAGTCTGGATACATGTGCTGTGGTCGTGTCCTTTGTGCAAAAATGGTGAGGTCATGGCACCGCTCATATTGTTATAATATAACATTTCTATAACACTAATCTGTATTTTACCAGCCTGCGGTATTGGCTATCCGGTCCCACACGTTTTAGACTGCGCGCATGAATAACGAAAACACCCTGCCCGACCAAACCATTTCTGATGTCATCAGCGCCGTGACGTTTGATGCCAATGGTCTGGTACCTGTCATCGCCCAGCAACATGACACAGGTGAAATCCTGATGATGGCGTGGATGAATGCCGATGCCTTGCGCGAGACGCTTGCCAGTCATCAGGTTTGTTACTGGTCCCGGTCCCGCCAGAGCTTGTGGCGGAAAGGCGAGAGCTCTGGGCAGATACAGGCTTTGGTCGACCTGCGGTGGGACTGTGATGGTGACACTCTGTTGGCGATGGTGGACCAAACCGGCGTGGCCTGTCACACCGGGCGTCGGAACTGTTTTTTCAATGCTGTGCGCGATGACAAACTGGCGACTATTGCGCCGGTGGAAATTGATCCAGGCTCTTTATATGACACGTGATCGCCATGTCAGTGCCGATTGAAATCTACGTTGATGCAGATGCCTGCCCGGTAAAGGACGAGATCCTGAAGGTTGCGACACGTCACGGCCTCAAGACCTATATGGTTAGCGATGGCGGTATTCGCCCGTCACAGGATCCCATGGTGCAAATCGTTGTGGTGACGCAAGGCGCCGATGCGGCTGACGACTGGATTGCCGACAACATACAGCCGGGTGACATTACCATCACCAATGATATCCCGCTGGCTGACAGATGTATCAAGAATGGCGCTACAGCAATCAAGCCGAACGGGCACGCCTTTACAGAGGATTCAATTGGAATGGCGTTGGCTACACGCAATCTGATGTCTGATCTGCGCGAAACGGGCCAGATTACGGGTGGTCCTGCTCCGTTTTCAAAGCAGGACCGATCCCAATTTCTACAAGCGTTGGATAAAGCTATCCAGTCGAGTCGCTAGGCAGCTTTTCGGCTGTTTTTGCGTTTCCACTGCTGCGGTTTACGGGGACGGTTCGCACCACCCTTGTTACCGCCGCCGCCATTACCGGACGGACGGCCACCATTCCCATTACCGCCACCACCACGACCTTTTTTCTTAGTCGTGCCGGGATCATTGGCTGCAATTTCACAATGGAATGGGTGGTCATCGAAGACCGGTACGCTTTGACGGATATTCTTTTCGATATCGATCAGGTAAGCCTTTTCCTCTACATCACAAAATGAAATAGCGGTACCAACGGCTCCGGCCCGGCCAGTACGACCGATACGGTGCACGTAGCTATCTGGCTCGTTCGGCAGATCGAAATTGATCACATGGGTTACGCCATCGATATCAATCCCACGCGCGGCAATATCGGTGGCAACCATGACCCGTACACGACCACTGCCGAATTCCTTAATGGTCCGTTCACGCGCATTTTGGCTTTTGTTGCCGTGAATAACGCCAGTGGTCACGCCTTTTTGTACCAGGTGGCGAGCCACCCGGTCGGCACCATGCTTGGTGCGTGTGAAAATCAACGCGCGTTCGATGTTCTTGTCTTTCATCAAACCACCCAACAGGGCACGTTTATCAGATTTCTGAACAAATAGAATGCGTTGGTCGACTTTTTCGATGGTCGTCGCCACGGGCGCTACCTCAACGCGGACAGGGTCATTCAACAGGCTTTCGGCTAGTCCCTGTACGGTCTTTGCCATGGTGGCAGAAAACATAGCTGTCTGGTGCTGCTTGGGCACCATGGCAGCAATACGTTTCACATCAGGCGAAAAGCCCATATCCAGCATGCGGTCTGCTTCGTCCAGAACGAAAAACTCCACACCATTCAGATGCATGCATTTTTGATTGATGAGATCCAGCAGACGTCCGGGGGTTGCTACCAGAACATCGACACCACGTGATACGGTGCTGATCTGGCCGCGGATGGAAACGCCGCCATAAACAACGGCGCTGCGTAGCCCCATGTGCTTGCTGTAGGTCTTGATACAGGTGTAAATCTGGCCGGCCAGTTCGCGAGTCGGTGCCAAAATCAGTGTGCGGGTGCTGCGTTTGGGGGGGCTGTCACCACCGGTTTTCGCCAGCAGGTGCAGGATGGGCAGCGAGAACGCCGCCGTCTTGCCGGTACCCGTTTGGGCGATGCCCATAATGTCACGACCGTCCAGCATAGGCGGGATAGCGCGTTCCTGAATTGGGGTCGGTGAATCATATCCTTCTTCCTCGATGGCACGAAGGATGGGTTGGGCCAAATTAAGGTCCGTAAACTTTGTCATGTATTTCTTCTTCTTGTTATGAAGCACAATGGCCTCAGGCTCACCTGCGTCACACGCAAGTTGCCTATTCATTAAATATGCAGGGACTTATGTCCGACGTTGATTATTTTAATCAAAGACAGCGAAGGCCCAGGGTTCGAAAATGGCAGGATATTAAACCCGCACCACCGACAGCGGCTATGAAATTAGCCAGTCTGTCTGACGAAACGCCCTGAAGTCGGATAGAAAGAAAGGCCGGATGTGCCGGCGAAGCGATCGAAAACTCGACGCGCTGGGAGTGTCGTTGGCAGGTAAATGCGCTTACACGGCCAAAAAGTCAAGTGATGAGTATACAAAGATGCTTTTTAAGCGGCGCCCGACTGATCGTCGAGGATGTGGGAACGCACAAGAAAGCTCTCCAATGCGCTTCTATCGCGGTCAGCTTTATGGATAAATTTGACCGATACCTCGGTATCGTTTGCACTAACGGCTTCGCCCCGCAAAAAAACACGCACCATATCTTCGGTGCCGCACCCAATACCCGTAACCAAAAAAGCGTCACCTTCGTGTATATTGGCCAGATCGGTTGGTTTGGCGCTAAAACCATCAAGCGTCCAGCGCGTGGCCTCATGAATAACACCATTGATTTGAAAACGCAGATGACCGCGGTCTGACTGTGTCTGACGCGATCGTCGCTTGCTGGTAGATTTGTTTTGTTTTTGAGCGCGCATTGATCATATCCTCGTTGCGAAATCGATTCTTCAGTTTCAAACATATTTATTAACAAAACCTTTACAGAAAGTGTGATCCCTATAATCTCGGCATCATGTTCAAGAAGATTCGATATGTATCTGTTTTCCTTGCTCTTTGCGGTGTGCTGGCGACCACAAACGTGGTTGAATCTGAAGAGATCACTATATTTGCTGCGGCAAGCCTTACAGATGCTGTTACCGAAATCGGAAATGGATTTTCGGCCGATTATGAAGGGCAAACTGTGCGCTATGTCTTTGCGGCCAGCTCCACCCTTGCCCGCCAAATCATCGCCGGTGCCCCGGCCAATATCTTCATTTCTGCCAATCAAGCCTGGATGCACGCGACTGTGTCTGCTGGCGTTATCACCGGTGATACGGTTGAGCCCGTGGCCGGTAATCAGCTGGTTTTGGTTACCGCACCTGAAATGGTGAATTTCCTGCCTGCCAATCTCCCCACGACGGTTGGTCCCGGTTTTCCCCTCGCGCCGTTATTGGCAATCGATGATCAGTCCCGGCTGGCCATAGGAGATCCCGCCCACGTACCTGCGGGACAATACGCCCGTCAGGCATTGGAACGCCTGGGATTATGGCAGGGTGTTTCGAACCGTTTGGCCCCCATGCCCCACGTCCGGGCGGCCCTCAATCTGGTGGTTCGTGGCGAAGCGGCTTTGGGTATTGTCTATGCCAGCGATCTCAGCCTGACCCCGACGGTACGTGTCGTGGCCACTTTTCCAACGGACGCCCATTTGCCGATCACTTATCTGGCGGGCGTTGTGAAATCTGATCAAATGGACGCCGCCTACTCGTTCCTTTCGTACCTTACATCGCCCGAGGCCGTTCAGGTGTTTAAGCGACATGGTTTTTCGTCAATACTGGCGAGCCCTGGTTAATAATAGGCTCGTATGGAATTTTTCACCCCAACAGAGACAGACGCGATTGTGCTCAGTATCCAGGTCGCCCTGGTTGCTGTGGCGTCCAGCCTACCTTTGGGCATTGCTGTGGCATGGGTTCTGGTCCGGTTTCAGTTTCCGGGAAAAATTATGCTGGATGCGATCGTTCATATGCCGATGATCCTGCCCCCTGTTGTGGTGGGGTATGTGTTGCTTATCCTCATGGGGCGGCACGGAATAATTGGTGAATTTCTCTACGACACCTTAGGGATCAGTTTTGCCTTTACCTGGCAGGGAGCCGCGCTGGCGGCTGCAATCATGGCATTTCCGTTGATGGTGCGGGCCATTCGCTTGTCTATGGATTCTGTTGATACAGGCCTTTATGCGGCGGCTCGCACGTTGGGGGCTGGGCCTGTCCATGTGTTTTTTACCATTACGTTGCCGCTTGCGATGCCCGGTATTGTTACCGGATGCCTGTTGGCTTTCGCCCGCTCAGTTGGGGAGTTTGGCGCAACAATCGCCTTTGTATCCAGCATCCCCGGTGAAACGCAAACCATGCCACTGGCCCTATACGCGTTGATCAATACCCCCGGTGGTGATGCCGGGGCCTTGCGGTTGGTTGTCGCGGCTATTGTTATCTCCCTCGTCGCGTTGATCTTCTCGGAAATACTGGCCAGGCGGATGGCTGCAAGATCGTCAGGTGCCAAATGATCGATATTTCCATACGGCATCAATTAGGCGATCTTTCTTTGCAAACCGATATCCAGGCAGGACCGGGGATCAATGCCCTGTTTGGCCGCTCAGGGTGTGGTAAAACTACGTTGATCAATATAATCGCAGGGCTGTGCACGCCAAACGAGGGCCATATCATCATCGGTGACAGGGTTCTGTTTGATAGCGGAGCCGGGATCAATATGGCGCCAGAACACAGGCGGATGGGTTATGTGTTTCAAGATGCACGGTTGTTTCCACACCTGAGCGTGGTGCAAAACCTGACCTATGGGATGGACTTGCTTTCTCCGGGTGACAGACGGCATACCGTGGAAGAAATCTCGAACCTGCTTGAACTGGGAGCTCTGTTACCCCGCCAGCCAACGACGTTATCGGGCGGAGAACGGCAACGCGTTGCTATTGGCCGGGCTCTATTATCCGGCCCCGCCATGTTGTTGATGGATGAGCCGTTGGCCTCACTGGATGCCATGCACAAGGCCGAGATCATGCCCTTTATCGAACGGTTGCGCGATGAACTTGCGCTGCCTGTATTCTACGTGAGCCACGACCTGGATGAGGTTATCCGCCTAGCCGACAACATGATTGTCATGTCCAACGGTACCGTGGCGGTTCAGGGGTCTGTGGAGCAGACAATGGCCCGGCTTGACGTACAAGCATTTACAGGCCCGCATGAGGCGGGGGCTGTGGTTATCGCAACCGTACAAAACAACGCCGAGACTGATGGGTTGACCGAATTACTGTGCGAAGCCGGTCGGATCGTTGTTCCTGGTATCGATATTGAACCCGGTACATCCATACGACTTCGGATCAGGGCCCGGGATGTATCCCTTGCTACCACGGTGCCCGTGGGAAGCAGTGTTCTGAATGTTTTTGAAGGCACCGTTGTTGACGTGAAAGAAGTGAATGGAGAACCACATGCTGATGTGCTGGTCGATGTGGGTGTTCCATTGATTTCCCGAATAACCCGTAGATCGGCTAAGAATCTGGATATCAAGCCTGGCAAGACCGTTTACGCATTGGTAAAAGCAGCAGCCATCGACAAGCCTTCCGGTCAGATGCCCGGCCAGAGAACCAGCGAGGGAACCAGCGAGGGAACCAGCGAGGAAACCAACGGCTCACCGTTCATTGATTAATGGCCGATTTATCAAAGAAAACAAGGCGCGTTAATACAATCTAAACCATGCTAGGGTGTAATGAAATCAGGGTCCAAAAAGGAGTCCTCACGTGGCCGAAGATCAAGCAGTAGAAGACCAACCAGCAACAGATGACGGAGCCATCTACGAGGTAGCGGTAGATGTAACGGCCGTACTCGGCACGTCAATGATGGCAATTAGTCAAATCCTGAAACTTGGCCGTGGTGCTGTTGTGGAGCTGGATCGCCGGGTCGGTGAAGACATAGAGCTTCACGCCAACAGCCAATTGATTGCGCGTGGTGAAATCGTTGTCCTCGATGACCAACTTGGTGTGACGGTTACCGATATTGTGAAACGAAGCGGCTCGGCAGGCTAGTCAAGCGACCCCCAAGACTGAACGTATAAACACGCAAGAAATCACGGAGCAACACACACATGACCACCGCTAGTGAAATTTACCGTACCGCCAACCTGCTTATTGAAACTTACGGCGAAATGGCTGTGGTAGGGGCCGCTATCAAAGCGGATCATTGCCAACGTACCGGTGACGACACAGGGCGCGCCGTTTGGTTACGCGTGGCCAGCGCTGTTGAAGACATTATGGATGATGAAACAATTCCGTACGGCGCAACCATTAACTAGGTACGCATCGCCTTAAGTCCGTCGATTTACAGTTACATAGACGGCACAGTCTGAATAACCGTCATTATAGAAATGATAAGTCCGGTCACCCAACGCAAGACGTTTGGGGTCATAAAGATTCCAATTGGCCGTGGCAATTCCAGTAATGGCCCTACCCTCCTTGCCAATGAAGCCAATGATGTAGCGGAACTGCCGTTTTTGGCTGAACTCTCTGCGTTGACAAGCCATAGAAAGTGTCCGGTTGTAATTCCCCACCTTCCAATGAGCCGACGTCGAATACCCCAAGATCGCCAGATCTGAACGCGTGATGGCATGTGCATTCTGGTACGGGATGGTAAACAACCCAACCAATAGCAATAAACCGGTCAATTTTCGTGCGATGTGTCTCATGCCAATATGATAGAGAATCTCGAATCCCTTGGGAAGAGGCAATATTCAGTCGTGTGCGCCTGGTCAGTATTCGAGGTGTAAGGGAATATTTGGTTGATACCGGGGGGTAGGCTCTGATTAGGCTGGAAAGTTGGTAATGATGTCATTGAAAATACAACCAAACCCCAGACACACTAAAGCACTCGCTGTTTAACGAGCCACTTGAGACAGGAAGTTTCCTGTCCCTAAACTTCTACATCGACCGCATTACCCCGATCTGACGAACTACCAGTGTCTGCACTATTCGGATCACCATGCTGCCCGATCGAGATACTTGCACTCGAACGAGAATCAGCTAAATCCTCTTGCGCTTCACGCTGGCGTTCGGCACGAACATCACGTTCACGGGCACGCAACACTTCTGTTGCTTCTTCAAACTGGGCTTGTTGATGGATAGCCGTTTGAAAAGCCGCTACTGCAACGCTCGGTAACCGCGGATCGACCGCCTTCTGGACATTGTTTAACATTTCCCCGACCTTCTGCCGAAGTACGAAACGTAGCTACATTGCTACAGCGACTATAATAACTATACTCGCTATCAAATGCAAGGCACTTGTCTGTGGTTTAGGATAATTTACCCTTCCAATAGAAAAACCTCCTGTGTGGTATCCACAGGAGGTTTTTAATTCTGGTCGGCGTAAGGCTGGCAAAGACTTATGCAGCTTGTCCTTCACGCCAGGCAGCCGTTCCCTTACAGTTGGCGCAAACGCGCTCACCATAATGGGTGGATTGGAATTCTTCGCTGCACATCAGGCACTTACGGCCTTTTTTCTGGCTTGAATAATCTGCAGTAGGTTTCTTTGTGTCTCGTGAAGACGACATTTGGCGGCTCCTTAGAAGTAGGTAAAACACGTTGTCACACTGTTCCGACGAGACCGCTAACCACCCGGGTAAGCCACTCTGTCGTTTACCGCACCAAGCCAAACCGCGCATTTGCGATCAATGTGGTGGGTAGTAGCGCGTAACAAGCCTTTCACCAAACGTTAAAAAACATCGGATCGTTCCAACTCAAAAACCTGAAACAGGAATAGCGTGGAACATCGGATGACCAGTTTGTAGCACAGTCGATTTAAAAATGCAGCAATTATTTGTGCATCGCAGCATTTTTCCTATATTTACCAATTTCATCATAAATACAAAGAGTTACTATGAAATTTGATCAACGATAAGGAGACTTTAGCACATGTCTTTCAAAATTATTACAACTTTTTACAGTAATTTTTGAGTCTATATTTTGCGGAACAGTGAACAGAACGCCAGAAATACGATCTAATGCTGGTATAAACCCTGATCATCGCCCATGATTCTCCCATGCAGATCGAAATTATTGCGGATATTACCTGTCCCTGGTGTTTTGTAGGCTTGAAACGACTACGTATAGCATTGGAACAGCGCCATGAGGTGCCCACAACGATCCTTTGGCGCCCATTCTTACTTAATCCGGATCTACAAAACGGAACAATTGATCGGCTTCCATACCTGAGCCGTATGTTCGGTAGCGAAAGCCGTATTCAGCAGTTCTACGAAGCGATCGATTCCGCTGGGCTAACAACCGGAATTCCCTTCTCTCCCGACGTAGACTTCACTCCTAGTTCTATCAATGCCCATCGCCTCATTTCATTGGCTAAATCAACTGGCCAACATGCCCAAGTAGCTGAAGAAATATTCTATGCCTATTTCGTCGATGGCCGCGATATTGCTGATATTGGTGTACTAAGCGCCATTGCCGCAGAAACAGGCATGGATAGCAGCAGCGTTCAGACGTTTCTCAGTAGTGATGAGGCACGCGATTCAGTGTTTGAGGAGAATGCCCGTATTCACCGCCTGGGCATCAACGGAGTGCCGTCTTTCGTTATTGCAAACAATCACGTGGTTTCCGGGGCGCAGGAAGTGCAGACCCTTGTTCATATTCTGGATTTTGCCACCAGGACAGAGGGGCTGGGCGCTGATGGCCCGGCAATGACAACAACCATGTTGTCTCACGGCGTGGGGATGCCCTAACCCCCGGAATTCGCCCCATCAACACGTTGTTGTCTCATGACCCGCAAGACCGCCGATGCCGCCGCACTTTCGTTGTCACGGTGGGCTATGGTGAGCTTCTGCAGGGCTGACTTATATCCCGATATCTGTGCCGCGCGCAGGTCCGGGTTTTCCAGCAATGCGCTCAATGCCGGCGCGATGTTATCAATAGTACAGTCTTCAAGAAGATATTCTGGCGTCACCATACGGTCTTCCAACAGATTAACCAGCGACGCAAACCGGGCTGTTACAAATCGTCGGGCGAACCATGCCGTCAGCTTATTGAGGCGGTAAGCGATTATTGCCGGCACCCCTGCTTGTGCGAGTTCCAAAGCCACGGTCCCGGACGCAGCAAGGGCCACATCACTGGCAGCGAGCCCATCCAGCTTATCTTCATCATCATTGGTAATGGTTACCGATATCGAGACATTACGCATCGCCGCCCGAATCATGGCATCTGTATTTTCTACCGTTGGGAATAAAAAGTGGCGGGGCACAATGGATGGAGGTAACTGGTCAATGACCTCAAGAAACAGGGGCAGCAACCGGCTAACCTCACCCTTGCGACTGCCGGGCAGGACGGCCACAACCTGGGCACCTGGGTCAATAGCGTGACGTTCACGAAACGCCCGCCCGTTACCAAGCGCATTCTGTTCCACGATGGGGTGGCCAACAAAGGTGCATGGTAGGTCCTCCGCTTCGAAATAAGGTGGCTCGAATGGAAGGATGGCCAACAAATGATCGAGAAAGCCGGCTATTTTTTTGGCCCGCCCCGGTCGCCATGCCCAAACGCTGGGCGCGACATAATGCACCAGCGGAATGCCTTTTCCCCTCAGGCGTTTTGCCACGCGAAAACAAAAATCGGGCGAATCAATGGTTACCACGACATCGGGTTTAGATGCTTCAGCGGCCTGGGCGGTTTGACGGATACGTTTCAGAATATTGGGTAATCTGGGCAAAACCTCGGCAACCCCCATTACGGACAGGTCCTCCATGGGGAAAAGACTGTACAACCCTTCGTGTTTCATGCGTTCGCCCCCAACGCCGCCCAGTCGGATATTCGGTATTGCATGTTTCAGCCCACGAATGAGAGCTGCCCCCAGTTGATCTCCTGATGGCTCACCTGCGATCACAAACACCATGGGGGCAGATTGCGGTACCGCGATATGGCTTTGGGCCAGGTCCATAACATGTACGAATATCCCGGCTTCATCGGCTTTTTGCTGTACCAATCTACGATCTATGATCAACGAGCGGTCGGCCTCGATGACGATGCCAGCCAACCCGGCAGCCGCGGCCATGGTGATCGTTTCAGGGCCAATGGTCGGTAAATCCACACGGGTTTCTTGTTGGGGTTTAGCCATTTTCGCCAGAATGCCAGACCTCCTGGATAGCATGTCTAGCTCAGCATGGTCCCGCAACAAGGCATCGGTACCGCGCTCGTCTTCCAATGCAACGACGTGGCCGGACCGGGCAATAGCGGCCTGGCCTTTGTCTTGCTGTCCCAAAAGCAACGCAGCGGAAACCGCTGCATGAATATCATCGGTATAGGATGAAAGATCAATCTGACCCGACGACACAAACCCGGGCTTTGCCAGAAGATCAGCAACCAGGTCATTGGGGCTTACGACCCGGAAACCCTCTTGAGACTCGAGCATGCGTATAATCGATTGCAGCAAGCCATCGTCACCAGCGCCGTAGCTGCGGGCTTTCAGAAGAAATTTTATACCCCACCAATCCGGGCGAAGCTGGAACATGGTTGGCCTACGGATGGCACCGGCCAAAACCAGATCTTTTACACCGTTGTCATTGAGGTGTTTAAGTATTTTGGCACCGGCACCCATACGAACCCATTCATGGGGTGCGTCTGCCACGGTCTGTTGCGGGGTTTGCCCTTCGAATGCGATGACAAAATATGGCCGACCAGATGCCTCGCACGCATCAATAATCATGATGGGTAACTGGCCCTTACCAGCCAGGATTCCGAGTTTAGGCAGCATCTTCCAAACGCGGTTGGCAAATAGAGCGGGATGAGTCTGCTTGAATAAAGTCGACGATCTCCATGACAGGTTCGTTATCATGGAACTCTTCGGCGACATCCGCCAAGCGCTCCACCAATGTGCCTTCTGGCGCGAACATCAACCGGTAGGCTTTGCGCAGATTGTGAATAACGTCTCGTGAGAAATTCCGGCGTTTCAATCCAATAATGTTCAAGCTGGACAAGTGAGCGCGATTACCCATGACCGATCCATACGGGATCACATCATTCTCCACGCCGCTCATACCGCCAATCATGGCGTGCTTACCCACTCTGACGAATTGGTGGATGGCCGATAGACCGCCAACGATCGCCCATTCGTCTACAACGACGTGGCCGGCAAGGGTGGCATTGTTAACCAGGATTACGTTGTCTCGTATCTCGCAATCATGGGCAACATGGGCGCCAATCATCATCAAGCAATTGTTGCCAACAGAGGTCAGTAATCCGCCGCCTTCGGTTCCTGGATTAATAGTCACATGTTCACGAATGATATTGTTGCAACCAATTTCCAACCGGGAGTGCTCGCCCTTGAATTTTAGATCCTGCGGCGGATGGCCAATCGAGGCAAATGGAAATATTCGTGAATTGGCACCGACGCTGGTATCGCCTGCAACGACAACATTTGATACCAGTTCCACGCCATCGCCCAGTGTTACCTCGCTTCCCACGACGCAAAATGGGCCGATTTGTACGTCCTGCCCGAGTTGGGCGCCATCTTCGATAACGGCACTGCTGTGAATGTTGCTCATTACTGCTCCACAATCATGGCCGAGAACACGGCCTCGGCCTTCAAGGTTCCGTCAACGTATGCTTCGCCTTTGAACTTCCATACGTTGCCGCGTGAGCGAATCTTTTCTACATGCAGTTCTACCACATCTCCGGGCACAACGGGTTTGCGAAATTTGGCGGAATCAATCGTCATGAAGTAAACCATCGGGTCTTTGCTGTCTTCTGTGCGGTCGTAACCTGCAACCACAGTCACGCCGGCCGTCTGGGCCATAGCCTCAACCAGCAAAACGCCCGGCATGATTGGTTGGCCGGGGAAATGACCCTGAAAGAAATTTTCGTTGATGGAAACATTTTTGATTCCCACGGCCTTTTCCGACGGGACAATATCTCGCATGCCATCAATCAGCAGAAAGGGGTAACGATGAGGGATCATTTTCATGATGTCATTTACATCCAGAACCTCAATCATACCCTCCGCATTCACACCATCATTCATTTGGTCTTTCCCTTCTTTTTACCTAATCGCTCTACGGCCGATACGCTACGCAACCAGTTCTTCATGGGTTGTGCGGGCAAGCCACCTACCGTGTGGCCGGATTCAATATTACGCATGACCCCGGATTTAGCCGCAATTTGCACGCCATCACCAATTTTCAAATGACCGGCTATGCCTGCCTGACCACCGATAACCGTCAAGTTGCCAATCTCTGTACTGCCAGACACACCGCTTTGGGCGACAATTATGCACCCTTGTCCCAATTGTACGTTGTGACCGATCTGGACCTGATTATCGATCTTGGTACCCGCACCAATAATAGTGTCAGGTCCTGTGCCACGGTCCACTGTTGAGTTTGCCCCGATTTCCACGTGATCGCCAATGACAACACGGCCTAACTGAGGCACTTTCTCATGCCCACTGGCCCCCATGGCAAATCCAAAACCGTCCTGACCGATACGAACGCCAGGATGTAAGATGACCGCATCCCCCACATCGCAGCATTGCAGCGTTACATTGGCGGCAATTTGGCATCCCGCGCCCACATGGACACCTTGCTCAATGACGGTGTTCGGGCCAATTCGGGTATTCGCGCCGATGACAGCCCCATTTCCTACGAACGCGCCGGCATCAATCTGAACACCATCACCAACTGTGGCGCTGTCCGATACGGTGGCTGTAGCGTGAATACCTGATAATAAAGCCGACGCGGGATAAAACGCGGAGGCAATGCGCGCATAGCCGTGATACGGCTGTGGTGTAATCAGCAAGGCCATGCCTGCTGGTGCGCGGTCAGCCAGGGAAGGATCGACAAGACAGACGCCAGCGCTTGTTTGTGTAAAGGCTGCTATATATTTTTTATTATCAAGGAAGCTGACGTGTTGTGCACCGGCCGTTGACAATGGCGCCACATCGGTGAATTTGCGTCCTTTGGCATCGCTGTCGGATATTGCCGCGCCGGAAATCTCTGCGAGTTCGGCCAGATCAAATGGGCCAGCTAACTGGAAAAATCGTTCGTCTGCCATTTGTCACTGCCCAGGCTGCGGTACCGTGACAGAAGGTAGAGCCGCGTTAAGGCGAGTAATCAGCTCAGCGGTAAGATCCAGACTCGAGTTCACGAATATGATCTGCTCCCGTGGCAGAATGAGGCCCAGATTCCGTTCTTTGGCGATGGTGGTAATCACTTCATTTAAAACGACCTGCACTTCCGCTGTTGCCTGGTCGCGGACAAGTTTAAGGTCGTCCCGTCGGCGTTCTGTCATGCGTTGCACATCGGCCACACTGGCTTCAAATTTCCGACGTTCGGCCGCAAATGCTTCTGCACCCAGGATGGTTCGCTGACGGGCCAGTTCTTCACTGGCCGCTCGTAACTCTTCGTTTTCGGTCTGGACCTGTGCCTGATATGTAGCGCGAACAGAGCTTACCTGTTCACGAATGCCCTGCATTGCCGTGGAGCTTTTGCGGAGGAGCTTCATATTGATGACGGCAATCCGCAGGGATTTGTCTTCAGGTGCCGTCGTATCCTGGGCGAAAGCCATCGAGAGCGGGGCCAACAGCATGGCCGAAACAACTACCAAACGTGCAATCTTAGTCAACATAAGTATGGACTCTCCCGTCTTAGAACGTCGTACCGAGGTTAATCCGGAACATTTCATTATCGTCATAACTTTCTTCAGCAATGGGGACAGCCAGGTCCATTCCTATAGGGCCGAACGGTGAGTCCCACCCCAATCCGATGCCCACAGAGGCGCGGAGACTGCCGGAATCCTCAATATTGGAATTTGGATTGGCCATCTCACTCGTGGTACCAAAATCGGTAAATACCCGGCCTTCGACCCCCAGTTCATCAGCAATGCCGGTGGGGAAACGTAGCTGTGCGCGTCCTGTATACATCCATTCACCACCCAACGAGTCATTGGTAGAGGTGTCACGTGGGCCAATGCCGCTCGATGCGAATCCGCGTAAGTTATAACCACCCACAAAGAACCGGTCCGTCAAATTGACGTCCTCACCCAAGCCTTCAATGACGCCAACCTTGCCGGATATAGACAGAACGTAATCGTCAGCGAGTTCGAAATATTGAGCCGCCGAGACCGTGTTGCGAAGGAAATGTTTGGTGCCACCCAGGCCAGCCAGGTCATTCACCAGAACAACGTTGTAACCTTCTGACGGCTTAACCCGGCGATCGCGTTTGTCATATGACAGGGTATGACTGAGTTGTGACAAGGTTTCCTCGCCTTCCTGAGATTGAATGAAGATTGAGGCATCATCATCCACATTCGTCACCTTCTCAAAACTCAGCGAGTAACCCCATTTCTGGTAGAGATCTTCAGTGATGGCATATCCGCTGCGAAGGCCAAACCCGGTTTCTTCTGAATCGTAAGAACTGGTATCCTGGACGTCCTTCGTCAGCCTGAACACATCAAAGCCAGCCTGTACTTCGCGATCCATAAAGTATGGTTCCGTGAATTTCAGGTTGAGCTGAGAAGCCTCCGCCGCAATACGGAATGTCAGCGCCAGTGTTTGTCCATGGCCCATCAGGTTTCGTTCCGTTACGCCGACTTCTGCCAAGGGCCCGATGTCGGAAGAAAACCCGGCACCGATACTTAGCGAGCCGGTTGATTTCTCTGCAACGGAAACGTTGATAACGGATTTGTCAGGGGAACTGCCTGGTGTTCGCTCTACCGAAACTTTTTCGAAATAGTTCAGGTTTTGTATGCGTTGTCGTGATCGGCGCATTTTCGCGGAATTAAAGGCATCGCCTTCTACCAACCGCATTTCGCGGCGGATGACCTTATCGATCGTGCGCAGGTTGCCGACAATATCAATGCGTTCCACGAAAACACGTGGCCCTTCATTGATCTCAAATGTTAAATCAATTTTTCGTTCAGCACGATCTCGGTTCAACTTGGGGCGCACATCGACGAAAGCATATCCCAGGGTACCAACCTCATCGCTCAGGCGGTCTGTAGCATCATCCACCAGATCCGAGCTGTACCATTCACCACTTTCCAGTTTCAGCAAGGGGACCAGAGTATCGGCGTCCAGGTCGCGTAAGCGTGCATCAATGACCACGTCACCAAATGTATAACGCTCGCCCTCATCCACCGTGAATGTGATGAAGAAATCCTTCTGATCTGGTGTTAATTCCGCGACCCCTGAAATCACCCGAAAGTCAGCAAAGCCTTCGTTCAGGTAAAACTGACGCAATAACTCGCGGTCCAGTGTCATGCGGTCAGGGTCATAAACATCGTCGGATGAGAGCACCCGATACCAGCGTGATTCCTTGGTTTGAACAATGTCGCGCAGATCATCATCATCAAATTCGCTGTTGCCCACAAAACGAATATTCTTGATTTCTGTTGGGTCGCCTTCAGAAATTTCAAAAACCAGATCGACGCGGTTTTGCGACAGTTGAATAACCTTGGGCTCGACCGTTGCCGAAAACCGACCTCTACGACGGTAAACCGTGATAATGCGTTGAACATCATTCTGAATTTTCGTGCGGGTATAGATCACGCGCGGGCGGAGCGTCACTTCTGCATCAATGATCTCATCATTGATGATTTCATTTCCTTCAAAGGCGATGCGATTGATGATCGGGTTTTCGACCACAGACACGATGAGCTTATCGCCTCGGCGGGAAAAACCCACATCCGCAAACAGTCCGGTAGCGAACAGGCTTTTCAGCGATCTGTCGATCTTGGCGGCACTGAATTCATCGCCTTCATAGATCAACAGATAGGAGCGAATGGTATCGGGCTCGATCCTGTTTGCTCCTTCGAACTCGATGCTTTTGACGATCGGGGTCGTCTGTGCAAGTTCAACAGGAAATTGGTCCGCGCCTATAGTGGGAGCGGTGAGAAGCATAAAGGCTGTGAACAGCCCGATTCCAAGGATGTGTTTCATCCTGCCTATCCAAAAATTCACTAAACGATTCAACCAATTAGGTTTTTGAAAAACTCAATGACCCCGAAATGCTCAAGATCGTTCCAAGTCACAAATACAAAGATCAGAGTTAGCAGAATCAGACCAAAACCGAAACCGTATTCTTGCGCTTTTGCACCTAAAGGTTTTCCGCGAACAAACTCTGCCGCATACATAACCAGATGCCCACCATCCAGCATGGGAATAGGAAACAGGTTAATCAGTCCCAGATTCACCGATAATGCGGCCATGAATACGATCAGACTGATGATCCCGCCTTCGGCCATATCACCGGAAATTTGCGCAATTCTGAGCGGGCCGCCCAACTCCTCTGTGCCGCGATTACCGCTGATCATATCGCCCAGATACTGCAAAATGCCGGTAATCATGCCCACGGTTCGCGTGACACCAAATCCGGCAGCCTCAAAAAAACCGGACCGCTCGTAGTGCACCTGTTCTGGATCAGGTGAAACGCCAAGCTGGCCGTAAGATACACCGTCGTCGCCCACAATACCGCGTGGCCGTACAGATACGGTTACATTTTCGCCGCCACGCTGAATATACAGGTCAATGGATGTTTCCGGATGCTCGCGAACAATGCGCTGAAGATCGCTGAACAACGTTATTTCTTCGTCATTGATCGCAACAATCGTATCGCCAGACAGAACCCCCGCCTGATCAGCCGGACTATCGAGCATAACCTGGCCCACGCCTGCTTGGGGAACAGGCGTTCCCACCACCCACGCCAGCAGGAAAAACACCACGATGGCGAAGATAAAGTTCGCAAAAGGCCCAGCGGCCACAATAGCCACCCGCTTCGCGAGGCTTTTGTGGGCAAAGGAAACGCCTTTTTCTTCGTCCGTCAGGTCTTCACCCACGTCATCATCAGCCTCGCTATCGCTTTGGCCGAACATTTTTACGTAACCACCGAGGGGGATCGCGCTGATTTTCCAACGTGTGCCAGCTTTATTATACCAGCCGAACAACTCGGGCCCAAAACCAATCGAAAAAACTTCCACGCGGACACCGCTTTTAACAGCAACCCAGTAATGGCCCCATTCGTGCACATAAACCAAAATCGTCAACACGATCAAAAACGGAATGATATCAGATAGTTCCATAAATTCAGCCATTTACCAGGGCGCCAGAAGGCGGGTCAAAACGAATCACTATGTTATATAGGCACGAATTTAGATTTAATTAAGGCAGCAGCTTCATTTCGAGCCTGTAAATCAGTCGTCAACACGTCTTCGAGCGCGCTAATGGCCTGATTTTCACACCGTGAGAGCACACCTTCTACCACATTGGCGATATCAAGAAAGCCAATTGCGCCTTTCAGAAAGCTTTCAACTGCAACTTCATTGGCAGCATTCAACACACATGGGGTATTGCCGCCTTGCTCCATGGCTTGACGGGCAAGTTGAAGACAGGGAAAACGCGTTGTATCCGGCGCTTCAAAGGTCAAAGTCCCGATATCGCTCAACCGCAATCGGGGCGACGGCGTGGTCATGCGGTCCGGCCATGCCATGGCATAGGCAATGGGCGTACGCATATCTGGGGCCCCCATTTGCGCCAGAACCGACCCATCCACGTATTCGACCATGCTGTGTACGACCGATTGGGGGTGAACCAGAATTTCGATTTGGTGCAATGACACCGGAAACAGGTAATAGGCCTCGATCAGTTCCAGCCCTTTATTCATCATGGTGGCTGAATCGATGGATATTTTGGCCCCCATGCTCCAATTCGGGTGGGCCAGTGCCTGTTCACGGGTAACTTTCGACATATCGTCCAATGAACTGGTTCGAAACGGTCCACCGGATGCCGTCAAAATGATTTTGGCAACGGTTTCCGGTTGGTCGAAATCAAACACTTGAAAAATGGCGTTATGTTCTGAATCCACGGGTAGCAATGTGGCGTTGTTGTCTTGAACGTAACGCATGAACAGATCGCCTGCTGAAACCAGGCATTCTTTATTGGCCAGCCCGATCGAGGCCCCGCGTTGTACAGCGCGTAGTGTGGGCTCTAAACCGGCCGAGCCCACAATCGCAGCCATAACCAAATCAGCATCAAGGGATGCAGCCTCCAGCACGCCGGTCCGACCACTTGCAACCGCAATACCGGTTCCTGACAAGGCATCCTTCAATAATCCATAGCTCGCGTCATCGGCCACAACCGCCAGTTCCGCATTGAGGCGCCTGGCTTGCTCGGCAAGCAATGTCACATTGGTATTGGCGGTGAGTGCCTTGACCTGGAAATGTTCAGGGGAGCGCTCGATAAGATCAAGGGTGTTACACCCGACAGACCCGGTGGACCCCAGGACCGTTACACTGCGTGGCTTGCAATTTCGATCAACCGACGGTGCTGTCGCATGTAGGGGCGTAACATTCTGCTCCATTCTTTGGTCCATTCTTTGGCCCATTTGCGGGTCTGCTGAGGGCTTCATAACCATAACCCACTATGGTCCTGAAACGCCCATCTGGCAACGCCTGCACCAATGGCTGCAGCAGCCAGACCATCGATGCGGTCTAGCACGCCGCCATGGCCTGGAATTATGGAACCTGAATCCTTTACGCCGAAATGACGTTTCGCGTGGGATTCGATCAAATCGCCGATCTGCGACACGACGGCCAACGCAATACTGATCATGACAATACGGACTGCGGAGTCAGAAGCTCCGAAATAGCGATAGGCCAGATATCCAATACCAGCCGCCGTCACAATACCGCCGATAAGGCCCGCCCACGTCTTTTTTGGGCTGATACGTGGTGCCAGTTTCGGCCCGCCAATGGTGGAGCCCGCCAGATAAGCCCCGCTATCGGTTCCCCATACCAGCGCAAATAACCAGCACACAACAATCAACCCGGTATCATCCGACTGCCTGAGCCATATGAGACACAACCCACATATAATCAAATAGGTCACGCCCGTGATCAGCCACACCAATTTTTTTGATTTATCAGCCTCATGGGCGCACATGCTGAACCATTCGATGATACCGATCAGGATCACAATGGCGACAAGGGCCTGGAACCAGACTCCGCCCAAATACACGAGCCCCAATGCAACGGGCGCCATGACAAGTGAGGAGAGTACGCGGAGTAGAAGTGGTGGCACGGGCCGTCCTTTGATTAGCCGCTGGTCGCGCCAAATCGGCGCTCGCGGTTCTGAAAGGCACCGAGGGCCTGATTGAACTGCGCCTCATCGAACTCCGGCCAATGACAATCGAGGAACATAAGCTCGGTATACGCCATTTGCCATAACAGGAAATTGCTGATGCGTTGTTCACCACTGGTCCGGATCAGTAAATCCGGTGCGGGAATCTCGCCCGTGGCCAGATTGGTCGAAATCATTTGCTCATCCACATCTTCGGGAGAAATTTCACCCGCCGCCACACGCGCAGCAATGGCCTGAACAGCGGTAACAATGTCATCCCGGCCGCCGTAACTCAATGCCAGCACAAGGGTCAATCCGGTGTTGTCAGCCGTATGGCACTCGGCATCTTCGATCAAGGCAACAATATCATCGCCCAGCGCGGCACGATTGCCGATGACGCGGAAACGCACATTGTTCTTGTGTAACTCAGCAATTTCCTTACGCAGGTAGTATTTCAGCAATCCCATTAAGTCGCTGATTTCTTCTGCCGGTCGTTTCCAGTTCTCAGATGAGAACCCAAATAAAGTCAAATATTGAACACCGGATTCCGTCGCGGCCCGGACGACGGCCCGTACAGAGTCTGCTCCACGCCGGTGGCCTTCAATACGTGGTAATCCCCTCGCCCTCGCCCAGCGACCGTTACCATCCATAATGATGGCCACGTGTACCGGCGCGGGCGCTGGATCAGAAGTTTTGAGGCTTACCGTGGTCATGGTTCAGGGTCACACCTGCATAATTTCAGTTTCTTTGTTGGAAAGAGTCTCGTCAATTTTGGCAATGCTGGCATCCGTCAGGTCCTGGATTTCCTGATCATAATCCCTGTGTTCATCCTGTGATATATCGCCATCTTTCTCAGCTTTCTTCAAACCATCCATGGCATGTCGACGCACATTTCGTATGGCGATACGGGCTTCTTCTGAATACTTGCCAGCCACTTTGGCCAATTCGGCACGGCGATCTTCTGTCAACGCGGGAATCGGCACACGAACGGTCTGGCCATCGATTTGCGGGTTCAACCCCAAACTCGATTCGCGGATAGCCTTGTCGACGGCATTAACCAGCGACTTGTCCCATACCTGTACCGTGAGCAATCGCGGCTCCGGTACACCGATGGTCCCGACCTGATTCATAGGCGTAGGGCTGCCGTAGGCATCAACCGAAATTGGCTCTAACAGGCTTGTCGCTGCGCGACCGGTACGCAACCCACCAAATTCCTGATGCAGGACTTCAATGGCACCGTCCATACGGCGGCCAGTGTCCTTCTTTAAGGCTGAAAAATTGAAATCTGACACTTTATTCTCCCTGAAATCTTCTTGGCTAATAATACCCGGCAATTCACCGGGAGCCAACAATTCCGCCTGTGTGTTATTAGGGGCGGGTTATTTTGTGCACGCTATTTTACGGTGGTACAATGGCCTTGACCACAGACCACATCGGCAAACGATCCCTCGGCGTGGATTGCAAAGACCAAAATTGGAATATCATTTTCGCGTGCCAGCGCTATTGCTGATGTGTCCATGACTTTCAGGTTCTGACTAAGCACATCCTGATAGCTGAGTTCTTCATACCGTTCTGCGGTTGGATCGAGATGTGGATCAGCGCTGTACACACCGTCGACCTGTGTGCCTTTCAACAGCGCATCACAATTCATTTCTGCCGCCCGTAGTGCTGCGGCGGTGTCTGTTGTGAAAAACGGGTTCCCTGTACCGGCAGCAAAGATAACGATTCGCCCCTTTTCCATGTGCCGCTCAGCACGGCGGCGAATATAGGGCTCGCAAACCATGGACATAGGGATCGCGGACATGACCCGGGTTGGTGCGCCCTTTGCCTCTAGCACGCTTTGTACGGCCAATGCGTTAATCACGGTGGCCAACATGCCCATGTAATCGGCTGTGGTGCGCTCAATGCCTTGCGCCGCACCGGATACCCCGCGAAATATATTTCCGGCACCGATGACCAGGCTAATATCCACGCCCATTTTATGAACTGCAGCGATTTCTGTACAAATGCGATCGACGGTATCCGGATCCAACCCGTACTCCCGTTCGCCAAGCAGACCTTCGCCGGATAATTTCAGGAGAACGCGTTTGTAGACCGGTTGTGCAGCCATATTTTTATCCATTACTGTTATTTAACCACGGCAGAATCAGTGGTTAAGCGTTTATAGCACGCTTGGACGAACAGGTATTCAGAAATGGAAAACGCGCCCGAAGGCGCGTTTTCCTAAATCCGTTAACCGCCGGCGGCGGCGGCCACTTCAGCCGCGAAATCCGATTCGTCCTTCTCAATCCCCTCGCCCAGTTTGTAGGCAACAAAGCGATCAACAACAACCGGAGCGCCAGCGTCTTTGGCGGCACCTTCAAGAACCTTCTCGACCCGAGTTTCACCGTCAATGGCGAATACCTGATCCAGTAGACAGATTTCTTCGTAGTATTTGCGAATACGGCCTTCGACCATTTTCTCAATAATTTCTTCGGGCTTTCCGCTTTCGCGGGCCTGATCAGAAAGCACGGTGCGTTCGCGTTCAACCAGTGCCGGATCAAGATCATCACGAGAGATCGATGCCGGGTTGGATGCCGCAATATGCATGGCGATCTGTTTGCCAAGGCCACTCAGCACATCTGCGTCGCCTGAAGATTTCAAGGCTACCAGAACGCCAATTTTTCCAATGCCCGGTACCAGCTGGTTGTGCAGGTAAGCAGACATTGTGCCTTCGTCCACGGAAACAACTTCTGCACGTCGCAGAGACATGTTCTCGCCAATCGTGGCGATCAGGTGTGTCAGCTGTTCTTCAACGTTGCGTTCTTCACCGGGGTAGCTTGCGGCTTTGATTTTATCCATGTCGCCACCCTGTTCCAGAGCAACCTTGGCGACGGTCAGCACAAACTGCTGAAAGGTTTCGTTACGACCAACGAAATCCGTTTCAGCGTTGATTTCAACCATGGCTCCAGCATTACCATCCACATGAACGCCGATCAGGCCTTCGGACGCTGTACGACCAGCTTTCTTGGCCGCAGCGCCAAGGCCCTTTGTACGGAGCCAGTCTACAGCCTGTTCCAGGTCACCATCTGTTTCGGATAGTGCTTTTTTACAATCCATCATGCCTGCGCCAGATGTCTCGCGCAGTTCTTTCACTAAAGCAGCCGTTATTGCAGCCATTTCAAGACCTCATATCATTCATAAGTTCAGATGCCGCTCTCATGAGCGACACAGTACAATTGGTTACCCGGTAAACTTAGGCTTCCTTGGGGGCTTCAGCAGGTGCTTCTTCTGCAACAGCAGCTTCCGCTACAACCGCTTCAGGAGCAGCTTCTTCTACAACAACCTCTTCCACAGCAGCCTCAACCGGTACTTCTTCGGCTTCGCCCAGATCGACACCACGATCCGTCATGGATTCCTGAATACCGTCCAGCACAGCGCCGGAAAGCAATTCACAATACGTGTCGATTGCGCGGATGGCGTCATCGTTGCCCGGTACGGGGTACGCGATGCCTTTTGGATCGCTGTTTGAATCGATCACACCGACCACAGGGATGTTCAGACAACCAGCTTCGTTAACCGCAATGGCTTCCTTATTGGTGTCGATAACGACCAGAATATCCGGTAGACCGCCCATATCCTTGATACCGCCAAGGGCACGTTCCAGCTTGTCACGCTCGCGGGTCATGTTCAAAAGTTCTTTTTTGGTCATACCGGCCAGTTCGTCACCAGCCAGCAGCTTTTCCAGTTCGTGCAAACGACGGATAGAATTGGAAATTGTCTGCCAGTTCGTCATCATACCACCCAACCAGCGATGGTTGACGTAGTACTGACCACAGCGCTGTGCGGCTTCGGCGACGCGGTCAGCGGCCTGGCGCTTGGTGCCAACAAACAGAACGCGACCACCACCGGCCACAACATCACGAACGGCTTTCATCGCCGCGTGAAGCATGGGGACAGTCTGCTGTAGATCGATAATGTGAACTTTGTTGCGATCGCCGAAGAGGTACGGAGCCATCTTCGGGTTCCAACGACGGGTGCTATGACCAAAGTGTACGCCAGCTTCAAGCAATTGGCGCATAGTAAATGTTGGCAGTGCCATGTTTTAGTTCCTATTCCGGTTATGCCTCCGCAGACGAAGAGTTCATCACATGATGAACACCGGAGCGACGGTCCGACGAATTTGCGTCGGCGCCGCATGTCTGCGTGCGAATTAGGGCGATGTTTACTGCTCTCTCTCCCATATTGCAAGGAGATATTGAGGGTTTTCTTTACGGTTCCATTACCGGGCTATTACCGGGCCAGGCGAACAAATCTGAACGCCAGCAACGTACCGGTAACGACCAGTCCGCCAGCCAGTCCAGTAAATATACCGGTAAAGCCGTACCCCATCGGAAACGTGAATATGTAGCCGCCACCAATGCCCAGCACCCAGTATCCAAACGCAGCCAGCCACAACGGCACAATGGTGTCCCGAATACCGCGTAACGCGCGTGATGCAATAGCCTGAAGGCCATCAAAGACCTGAAAAATACTGACCACATAGATCATGCTGCGGAAAGTATCTGAAATGAACTCAAAACCGGGGTCGTCTGTTTCCAGAAAAATCTCTACAATTTGCCGGCTGAAATTCAGGGGTATGAACATCAATAAGATGAGAAAACCGACACCAATGACCATGCTGACAACGCCTGACTGGCGCGCTGATTCCATACTACCGCGCCCAATGCCAAAGGCCACACGGACCATGGCGGCCTCTGCCAATCCCAACGCGGCCATAAATGGCACACCAAACCAGCTCTTCATAATTTCATAGCTAGCCAGAATATCTGCACCCAGCGTGCCGCAAATGACTGAGACGGTGAAAAACAAACTCGCTTCCAAAGCAACAATGCCAGCGACCGGAATGCCAAGCTTGATGATGTCACGGCACACAGCGCCATCGAACCGTATGCGCCCCCGAAACAGACCATACCCACGAAGCGCCGGGGTCAGATAAACATACCCCACCAATGAAATGAACATGGCCCATGCAACCAGGGATGTGGCCCAACCGGCCCCCGCGACCCCAAGCTCAGGAAAACCAAATCGGCCATGGACCAACGCGACCGTGAGCACATAGTTCAGCCAAACGGCGGAAACCGTAATCACCATAATCACACCTGTCTTGGCGATGGCCGTGGTGAAGTTGCGGAAACTGGTGAACCACAGGGTTGGCAAAATCATCAAGCTGATGGGAGGCAGGTATTGTTCTGCCAACGCGACAACTTCGGGGGCCTGTCCCAGTATCGTCAGAACAGGTCCGAAATTCCACACCAGTATGGTGGCCGGAATACCGATGGCGGTTGCGATCAACAAGCCTTGCCGTGTGGCATGGCCGCCGGCGGGCTTATCCCTCGCCCCTTCTGCATTCGCCACAAGTACACCAACCACGGACAGCAAGCCCATGATGACAACAACCAGTTCCATGGTGAAATCACCAGCGATACCGACCGCGGCCAGTTCCTGATACCCCAACCGGCCCACCACGATTTTTGTGGTGATGAACATGGCCATTTCGGCCAAGTAAGCGGCCACCAACGGCATGGCAATCTTCAGCAATATGGAAGTTTCTTCCTTTTTGCTGGGAACCGAAGGCGCTGTGGTATGGCCTAATTCATCCGGTGTGGGCGTGGTCATTGGACACTTGCTCAAGATTGGGGTCGATCAGAACTGCACCGTTTTCATGGATTGGTGTGAGAAGCAAGCAGTGCATGAGGGATTAGGGGCTGACCCAACCGCCACTGGCATCCAAAATAGCGCCGGTAACATAGGATGATTCATCCGAAATCAGCCACATGGCTACATCTGCTATTTCACGAACTTCACCCGGGCGTTTCAAGGGCACTTGCGCCATGACCCAGTCTAGCCATTCAGGATGTTCAACCATCCATTTCTTATTCATCTCGGTCATGGTTGCTCCGGGGCGCAGGCAGTTGACCCGAATGCCTTCGGCCGCCTGCTCGCGCGCGAGACCGACGGTAAACACATCCACCGCTCCTTTTGAAGCCGCATAGTCCACGTAGGACCCCGCCCCGCCATGCTTGGCCGCCGCCGATGAGACGTTGACGATTACACCACCACCTCCGCCATGTCGTTTTGCCATGCGTCGAATAGCCGCACCGGCACATATGAATGGCCCCAGCACGTTGACTTCCATCAGTCGCTTCGTTTTAGCCACGTCCAGTTCATCAACGGGACCGGTGCTGCCCGATGTTCCCGCATTGTTGATAAGGGCTGTTACCGGACCGAGTTGTTCATCAACACTGGCAAACATGGCCTCGACTTCATCAGAAGAAGACACGTCGGCCTGTACAGCGATCGCTTTTCCGCCCGCATTCATGATGTCATCAACCACGACCTGCGCTTGGTCTGCGCCACTGGCATAATTCACAGCAACGTCCCACCCCTTGGTTGCAGCCACTCGGCAAATCTCCGCCCCGATCCCCCGACTGCCGCCGGTTACAAGCAAAACAGACATATAAACTCCCTTAACTGAAAATCAGATCAAAAATTTGGGCAAATCGGACACACGCATGCATCCAATCTGGGCCAAGGTTATCTCAAACTCGGCCTTCAACACGTTCATCACATGATCCGCCCCTTTTGGCCCCATGGCAGCCATAGCAAACATAAAGGCCCGGCCCAGTAAGACGAAGTCTGCCCCACTGGCCATCATACGGGCTACATCAAGGCCTGATCGAATACCACCATCAGCCAACAGCGCTATTTCAGGGCCAACCGCTTCACGCATTTGCGAGATCAGTTGTGGTGCCGTCAATGCAGCATCCAGTTGCCGCCCGCCATGATTGGAAATGATAATGGCATCGGCACCAATGCTTTTTGCCAACTGGGCGTCAGACGGATCCAGCAAACCTTTGACCACCAGCTTGCCTGGCCACAAATCACGAAACCGTTTCAGGCGATCTTGTGTCACCGGCACATTCACCAGATCGGCCAAATATTCCGCTGTTGAATCGAGGCTGGCATTCACGGGCATATAAGGTGTGAATGTGCGGAACTGAGGCACGCCTGCGGCCGCACTCGCCAAGGCCCAGGCAGGACGCTGAACGATTTGGCAAATTGTCTGCCAATCGAAATGTGGCGGCACCGATAAACCATTCTTCATGTCGCGACCGCGCCTTGTGGTGGTCGGAATATCCACCGTCACTACCAGGACCTCAGCCCCGGCAACGCCCGCGCGCTCAATAATCGACTGATTAACATCATCGTCCTTGGTGATATAGATCTGAAACCAGTGGCAGGTTCCCGCCGCCGCAGCGATGTCTTCCACACTGGACGTGGCAAAACCGCTTAACGTAAAGGGCAGATTATGGTTCTTGGCGGCAACGGCCAGGTGCTCAGGCGATTTAGGCCAGATCAGCCCACTAAACCCAATGGGCGCTACCCCGAAAGGTGCGTCGTAAACATGCCCGAACAAGGCATGACTACAATCCGGGTTATCTGTGCTTTCCCGCAAATAGTGCGGGCTAAATTTGATATCGGCCATGGAAGACCGGTTTGATTGCAAGCACGCCTCGTCACCAATTCCACCCACCAGATAATCATAGGCGAACTTCGGAATGCGTTTTTTCGCGATTCGCTCCATATCTGAGACGCACGGGAATTTCTGATCAAGAGTCACGACTTGCAAAACATCCGGTTGGTTTCCAGGGAAGCTCTTTTACTCAACGGTGGCGTCAACTGTACGCGCCGCGCAGTAGCGGATCAATGGACCGATCCTGTTGCAGTCGATCTGCGGTGATCCGAAGGGTGCTGTGGAAATCACCGCGCTCTACCTGTATCCACTGTAACCAACGGCGGCCATTGACGGTCAAGTCCGTGCGGCCGTGCAAAATACGGTGGTTATCAAACACCGCGATATCGCCGGGCTGCAGCGTTAAGTGGATCATGCGGTCCGGGTCTTCGGCCAACTGCAACAATCGTTTCATGCCGCGGTAATAGGCCGGTATCTGATCCGGTGATATAGACGCCGGTGCGGCAACCCGATCATTGATACGAATGCCGGTGACGTTGTGGAACTCATCCACCGATATGACCGGGAATTCCGCAATCAGGTCGACATCATCGGCAAAATGTCGTCTGAACATCTGTCGATTTTGGGCCAACGCCGCAAAACCCTCGGGGTCTTCGGTCCGTAAAACATCGGCAATTTCAAAGCCGTCCATAAAGATGGACGAGCCGGCCCCGGTGACGTCGGTCTCAACACAATGGAAAAGCAGGATGCCGGATGGAGAGGCCCGATAGGGTTCATCCGTGTGAGCTTTCAGGGCAACTGTTCTGTTGCCAACGCTTTGTTTGCTGTGATCCACGACCAGATCCTGCACCCGGCCAAAATTGCTTTCCTGGATATAACCGACCTTGCCAGCGAATGCCTCCAGCGTCCCCGCCTCAGCGGAAGCCCCTTTCAGGAAGCAAAGTCCGCAATCTCGCACATGGTGCAGCATTTCAAGAAACGAGCTGTCGCCTGAATTGACGGCATCAAATGACATGCTGGCGGGGGTTGCCCGAAAATCATCATCCCATAATGTGGGCACAAAGGCCCGAGCACGACGTGCATCGTCATCATAGGCATGCCGTGACAACCAAAGAGCCGTGAACTGGCTTTCGTGACCATCGGTCCAGGTAATCTGTAAATCGCCGCTACCTATATCGACAACTTCGGGCGCAACATTCAAATCGAGTTCGGAAAGGCGCAACGAACGACGCCCCGTTGATGGTTCACCACAATCGGTACAGCGACAGTTGTCGCGTAACCAAATATGATGAAATTGCGATGACCGACCATCTGACCATGTGAGTATGGTCGAGGCCGTATCCATATCTGCGCGGGTGAGTGTCTTCATGGGAAGTCAATGTATCGGAAGCGCGACGTTTGGCGAGTGAAAACGTTTTGTCCCAACGTGTTCACATATTCACGCGTCACATATTTACGTGTCACTGGTACCCTTACGACGCAGATCATCAGCCAGTTCTACCCAATCCACATGTTCATCCCAGTGCACGTGTCCTTGCGGTTTGATATCGGCATGCTGCTCATCCAGCGTGGCCAGATAGAAATGGATTTCATCTGGGTAGCGTGTGGCGGTAAAAGCCATGGGCGTGCCACAGGTAGAACAGAATAAACGGCGCACGCCTTCTGATGACGCATAGGCTGCCGGTTGTTCGCTGGTAAAGCTGTAGGCCTCGTTTGGTACGCCAATAAACGTGGTGAAGGCCGACGCTGTATTTCGCCGACAGCTTTCACAATGGCAATGAGCGCACCAGTTTACCGGGCCGCTGAACGCGTATGTTATAGCGCCACACAAGCAACGCCCTGTCTTGGCTGCATCGTCTCCTGCCATGCTCTATCGCTCCACTTCCTGCACATCCAGAACCCCTTGCAGGGACCGCACCGCCATCAAGACCTGCGGCGATACCATATAACGATCCTTCAAGGGGATAATGACGTCTTCCTCATTCCAGGCGCCTTCCTTGTCGCGAATTCTAGCCACGATCTCCACTTTGCCTTTCCCCTTTCCCCCGTAGGACAAAACTTCTTTCAAGGGTGACAAGGGGTGTTCGGAATCCACAATCACACGCATGGTCGCCGTGGTGTTCTTCGCCCGTTCGTCCAGCGGTTCCATAAGCTGAACCGTAAAACGCGGCATTTCGCCTTCGAACTGTACCGTCGCCTTCACGAACAACGATTGCCCGATCTCAAGAATGTCACGGGCCTGATTAAGCGTTTCAGAGAACACCGTGATTTCAAATACCCCGGTGGGGTCCGACATTTGCACGAACGCATACCGGTTGCCCTTAGCCGACACGCGTTCTTTTTTTCCGATGACTGTACCCGCAATAGTGACAGCACCATCTTCGCCAGCCGCCAGGATATCAGCCACCGGACGAACACGAAGGCGTTTCAGAACACTGTCATAAGCATCCAGCGGGTGGGCCGACAAATAAAACCCGATGGCATCAAACTCTTCACGCAACTTATCCATGGGCGACCAGTCAGCGATATTGGGTAACTCAATCGCAGGAACCTCGGCCCCTTCACCACCAAACAATCCCATCTGGTCATCGGTACGTTCGCTCATGGCCAAACTGGCATGACGCATGATCAGTTCAACATTGGTATTCAACTGGCGTCGGTTATAGCCAAAGCAATCGAGCCCCCCTGCCCTGATCAGGTTTTCGATTTGCCGTTTGTTGGTGTGACTGGTATTTAGTCGATTGATGAAATCGCTCAGGTCTTCGAATGGGCCATTTTCGTCACGTTCTGCCACCATTGACGACATCGCGGCTTCGCTCACATTTTTAACCGCCCCAAGGGCGTATCGGATCGCACTGGTTCCATCGCTGTTTTTTTCAACGGCAAACATGGGCTTGGATTTGTTTACATCTGGCTGAAGCAACTTGATCCCTAGGCGGTCCAGTTCCTGGCGAAAGATATTCAGTTTATCCGTGTTGCCCAAATCGAGGGTCATGGATGCGGCCATAAATTCAACCGGATACTGGGCTTTCATATAAGCGGTTTGGTAGGCAACCAAAGCGTAAGCCGCCGCATGTGATTTGTTGAAACCATAGCCGGCGAACTTATCCACCAGATCAAAAATTTCATCAGCCCGCTTTTCAGGCACACCCTTTTCACAAGCACCTTTCACAAAAATGGCCCGTTGTTGATCCATTTCCGCCTTGTCTTTTTTGCCCATGGCCCGACGTAGTATATCGGCACCGCCCAGAGTATAGCCCGCCAGCACCTGGGCGATCTGCATGACCTGTTCCTGGTAAATGATGATACCGCCGGTTTCAGTCAGGATGCCTTCCAGACTGGGGTAGAGATAATCGGGCTCCTCAACACCGTGTTTCCGGTTGATAAAGCTGGGGATGTTGTCCATGGGCCCCGGTCGGTACAGGGCCACCACAGCAATAATATCTTCAAACGTATCGGGCTTCAGGTTCCGCAACACATCGCGCATGCCCGCACTTTCCAACTGGAATACACCAGTGGTTTCCCCGCGCCCCATCATGGTAAAGCTATCTTCATCATCGAGTGGGATTTTGGATACATCTACGTCTGAGCCGTCGCCCCGTTCACGCACCAGCTTTTCCGCCGTGGAAAGTACGGTCAGGGTCTTGAGACCCAGAAAATCAAACTTCACCAAGCCCGCCGATTCGACGTACTTCATGTTATAGCCGGTTACCGGCATGTCGGAACGCGGGTCCCGGTAAAGCGGAATCAAGTTGTCCAACGGCCTGTCGCCAATCACCACGCCAGCCGCATGGGTCGACGCATGCCGGTTCAGGCCTTCCAGTTGCAGCGCAATTTTGATCAACCTGTCCACATCCGCATCTTCACGGATCAGACGGCGAAGCTCCTGCTCACTGGTTATGGCTTCGCTCAGCGTGACGGGGTTTGCCGGGTTATTGGGGACCATCTTACAGATACGGTCAACGTACCCATAAGGCATCTCCAGAACCCGCCCCACATCGCGAAGTACGGCGCGGGCCTGTAATTTACCAAAGGTGATGATCTGGGCCACGTGGTCGCGACCATATTTTTCCTGCACGTAACGAATGACCTCGTCACGGCGGTCCTGACAGAAATCTATATCGAAATCCGGCATGGACACACGTTCAGGGTTTAGGAACCGCTCGAACAGCAATCCCCAACGCAATGGATCCAGATCCGTAATCGTGAGCGACCAGGCCACCACTGATCCGGCGCCGGAACCACGCCCCGGCCCAACCGGAATGCCCTGTTCCTTGGACCAGTGGATGAAGTCCCAAACGATCAGGAAGTATCCGGGGAATCCCATATCCGAGATCACCTTAAGCTCAAAATCCAGGCGTTCTCTGTACGGCTTTGCGGTTTCTTCTTTTTCCGCCTCGCTCATGCCTTCTGTATACACATGGTCAGTAAGGCGCTGGTCCAGACCAGCAATAGAGTGAGCACGCAACTCATCCACTTCATTGCGGCCTTCACCACAATCAAAAGGCGGTAGCAGCGGATCAATCTTGTTCACCTTGAAGGCGCAACGCTGGGCAATGACCAACGTGTTATCGATCGCTTCGGGCAGGTCATCAAACAGTCGACGCATTTCGCGAGCGGATTTGAAGTAATGTTCAGGAGTCAGTCGGCGACGGTCTGCTTCTGCCACGTGCCGCCCTTCGGCAATGCAAACCAGCGCATCATGCGCCTCATACATATCACGGTTGGGGAAAAAGACCTCGTTGGTTGCCACGAGTGGTAAATCCATGTCGTAGGCAAATGCCAGGAAGGCCTCTTCTGTTTCCTGTTCCGCCTCGGTACCGTGGCGTTGCAACTCAACATACAGGTGGCCTTTAAAGGTTTCGGTCAACCTCTCCATGAGAGCCGTCGCCTCAACCTTGCGGCCAAACCGCAATAACTCACCCACCGGGCCTTCCGCCCCGCCGGTCAAAACGATCAGGCCATCGTTATATTGGGCTAGATGATCGAACGTCACATGCGGATCATGTGCATCATCCGTTTCCAGATAGGCGGCACTCAACAGCTTCAGTATATGGCCATACCCTGTCTCATTTTTGGCTAGGAACACCAGAGGTTGGGTAATGGAATCATCCTGGCCGAATGCAGCCGCCACAGCGGTGTTAGCTTTGGATTTTTCGCCTTCAACCCGGACCGACAACTGAATACCGATGATGGGTTGTATGCCACTGCCTACAACAGCACCGGAAAATTCCATGGCACCAAATAGATTGTTGCTGTCTGTTACGGCGACCGCGGGCATGTGGGCATCCCGGCATAGACTGCCAAGGTCCTTCAGACGCACAGCCCCTTCCGACAGGGAATAGGCGGAATGCACTCGTAAATGGACGAAATCAGCATGCTTGGTCATGCATAAGGATTCCACACTACGGTGCCGGAGTCTTGCGGGATTCTGCCCTCGGCTTGTGAATTCTGGGGATAAGGTTTGGATTCAACACATTGTCGGGCCCTGTTGAATGCCCAAAACCCAACACGTATTCTGAAACAACGCCCCAACGGTTCGAATAATGGCGAATCCCTTAGGGCCGTGACGCCAGCTATGAGTTGATTGCATACCTGTGGTGCAAACATGGCATTGGTGCATTTCTGACAATTACCTTACATATCACTTCATGAACAAACATCTGTTCACCTCATTTACCGAAAAGGACTAAAATCATGGCACTCGTAAAATTCATCAAAAATATTGTTTCTCCTTCTGCCAACGAAGAATTGGCAAAACTCGATGCACACCTACTGGCAGATATTGGTTTCAGCACCGCTTATGCGCGCACCAATTGTGTTCGCATGCCTGCTGATCTGGGTATTCGCCTGGTTTAATTCAGTACCCTCAAGAAATTTATCAACGGCCCGGTGTATTTGATCCGGGCCGTTTTTGTTTTTGGTGCTCTAATCGCCAACCATTAACTGGCGATTAGTACGGATCATGGCTTGAATTTCTCGCACGTACGCATCACCACGCTCGGAATACGATTCAAGACCAACAGCCAGTTCTATCCCTGTGGCTGTCCGGCCTTGCTGGCGTGCTTGCCACCTGATTTTACGTAACCGGTTATAGGCCCGGGTGCTATTGATATTCATGAGGTAGGCTCGGACGGAATCGTTAACTGAACGGTAAGCGGCGACCTCGTGGTTTTTATCCTCATCGCGCCTGTCGGGAACCAGGCCGCAGCCTGCCTGGAAGCACCACTGCCCGAACATATTGTTGCCCATTTGTGAAAATCGTGACTGCCCCCAGCTTGATTCATTAGCACTCTGGCCCAGAACGAGCGTAAGCGGAACAGCGTCAACGCGTTTCAAGAGTTGCGTCCACTCTTTCCCTGTCCAATCCACACCGTAGTCAGAGGCCACGTTGGTTAGCCAATTGGCGTTCTTGCCATTTTTTTTCATGACCAGTATTCGTGACCTTAACGCCAGAACGAGATCGTTTTCAGCTTCAATCACAGGGCGCATAAAGTCGAAAAATGCCTTTTTTCTGGCTTTGATAGCCATGCGGTCATCCAGCACCAAATCATCCGCATCGTGGAACCCGATGCCATTCGTGGCGGTGTATTCGTAACCCAGGTAGCCCATGCTGCCCGCCGTGATCACGAGCGCTAGTCCAACACCAACCACCAACCGGTCCGCACACCGCATGGCGCAGCAAATATAATGTCGGCATTTAAAAATTAGATCTGCGGACGTCACCAAGGTTGCTCCCTTAATTCTTTAGCAAGCAGCTATGCCGCCATCACATATCTGAAATGTAATAATGGCATTAGTGAAAATACACAAACCGTCGTACATGTTGGTTAACAGCGTTGCTTGTTCAAAGACTCATGCAGCCTATTCACACTCAACATATTTGCCAAAAGGATTAATGCCATGAAATTGATAACAGCACTCAAAAACTTCGTTGCCCCATCTGCTGCCGCCGACCTGGCAAAATTTGATGCCCACCTGCTGGCAGATATGGGATTTAACACAACCAATGCCCGGACCGCCGTTATTCGCACCCCTCTTGAGGCCGGTGTTCGTCTGGCCTGATGCCGGCATTGCCTAAGACGCCTAAGATGATGGTTATGTAAGACAATGACGGTCCGCCTATTCGGTGGGCCGTTTTGTTTAATAGATATACGAACCCAAAAGCGAGATTTCCGATGCCTGATGAAGAACACCCATTGAACGGTCCACACCCGACTGATTGAGTACGACGGTCTGCTGTTTTAACACTATTCCATGTGCATCCATTGTAATTGCTTGCTTTTTCGGTGATTAAGCATTCGAATTCGAAATGGAAGCTAAAACAGAGTGTGTTGAGGACGGTGGCCGTGAATAAGCCTGTGGCGCAAGAAACTATATTGATTGTTGATGATGAAAAAACAATCCGTACGGTATTATCCTGTTTTCTCAACGATATCGCCAATGTGCATACGGCTTCTGATGGCAAAATGGCCGTAGCGGCTGCCGTTGAACTCATGCCGAATTTAATTCTTCTCGATATTTCCATGCCGGACATGGATGGGTATGAAGTCTGTAGGCGACTAAAGGAAATTCCGCAAACATCCCAGATTCCGATTATCTTCATAACCGGAAATGATAGTTCGGATGATGAAGAGCGTGGACTTGCAATGGGCGCAGTGGACTTCATCAAAAAGCCATGTTCGCCCTCAGTTGTCCGTTTCCGGGTCACAAACGTTTTACGGCTGCATCAAATACAACGTGAACTGGAGCATCTTGCTGCAACCGATCCCTTGACCGGAACCAATAACCGTCGCCAGTTCATGATGGTAGGGCAGACCGAATTTCTCCGAAGTCGGCGGTATAAAAACCCACTCAGCATTCTGATGATGGATATCGATGATTTTAAATCTATCAACGACAATTATGGTCATGGCACCGGTGATGAAGCCTTGAAGATGGCGGTGAATACGTTCACCTCGGCACTGCGCGCAGAAGACACGCTGGGCAGACTTGGCGGTGAGGAATTTGCGGCCCTCCTGCCAGAATCAGGTATCGAGAGCGCCTGCGTGCTAGCCGAACGGCTACGTGCTGCCATTGGTGCCGCAGTGCTGGATACGTCAGAAGGCAGTGTGAGTTTTACCGTGAGCATCGGTGTTAGTGAATTGAAAGATGACGACGACGATATTCTTTCCGTGCTGGGCCGGGCTGACAAATTGTTATACGCCGCCAAGGAAAACGGTCGTGATCGAGTCGAATACACTGGACGATAAGTGACCTGTTAAAGACCATTGTCACGGCGACAATACTTTCGTTGACATGCAAGGGGAACGGGCTAAGTCATTCATCACATTAATTTTATCGGGATTTTTTTGTGAAGACTCATCGCCCCCACTCCGATTCATTAAAACAACAAGAGGCTCACGCCGGCTTTTTCTCTGGATGCCTCGATATTTTACCAATGGCCGTAGGTGCAGCCCCGTTTGGCGTTATCATCGGTGCCATGGCGATTCAAGCCGGTCTTGAACCGTGGGAAATCGTCTTTATGGGGGCTGTTGTGTTTGCCGGTGCGGCCCAGTTCATTGCCCTTGATATGTGGACCAGTGCCCTGCTACCGGGATCTGTGGCTTTGGCCATTATCGGCACCACGCTCATGGTCAATCTGCGTCATATCCTCATGGGGGCCGCCGCCGCTCCACACATTCGTGGCATTACGCCCTGGGTCCGGTATCCATATCTTTACGTGATGGCTGATGAGACTTGGGCCATGACCATCAGGCGAGCGCGCGTGAACAACGATCTCGGGCCCGCATACCTAGCCGGTTTAGCCTTGCCGTTTTATTTGAACTGGTTGGTCTGGAGTTACGTTGGCACCCAGATCGGGGATGTGATCAACGATCCGGCGGTATACGGGTTTGATTTCGTATTCACCGCTGTTTTCGTAACCCTCATATTCGGTTTCTGGAAAGCGGACAGGCATTTGCTACCCATCATTGTCAGCGCCATGATCGCATTGCTTGCCCGCGAAGTATTACCCGGGACCTGGTATATCTTTGCCGGCAGCGTCGCTGGTGTTCTGACGGCTATCATAACATACCGAGAACCGAGCCATGAATGACATGAGTCTGTTTCAGGAACTATACAGTGATGCGGGCGTTGCCCCGTGGTTAGTCATGGTTGGCATGGCGGTGGTTACGTCGGCCACAAGGTTTTCGGGGTACTGGGCCTTGGGTAGGCGGCGATTGAGCGCCCGTACTGAATCAGTTCTGGCTGCCGTGCCTGCATCCGTGTTGACGGCGATTGTCGCCCCCATGGTATTGGCGACCGGGTTTTCGGAAAGTCTGGCAGCATTGATCACAATCGCATTGGCATGGCGATTTCCAACATTGGTCGCTATTGCGGGTGGTGTGGCAAGTGTGGTGGTGCTCAGAAACCTGATCTAGACATCGACAAGAGTCCCATGTTCCAGCCGCACAATGCGGTCCATGGATCGAGCCAGTTCCGGATTGTGGGTCGCAATAACGCAGGCCAGTCCGGCACTTTTCGCAATCTTCACCAAAAGCGCAAAAACCTCACCCGACGTATCAGGATCCAGGTTACCCGTGGGTTCATCGGCCAGCAGAACACGCGGGGCATTGGCCAACGCACGCGCCATGGCCACCCGTTGTTGTTCACCACCCGACAAACGGGCCGGCCGATGTTTGGCCCGTTCGGAAAGCCCCATTAGCTTCAACAGCTTAGCGGCGCGGGTGCGGGCTTCTGATTTTTTCAGGCCGGTGATCATTTGCGGTACAATGATGTTTTCAAGCGCCGAGAATTCCGGCAATAAATGATGGTGCTGATAGACAAAACCCAGATACTCACGGCGGATACGAGTGCGCTCATCATCGTTCATGGTGGCACATTCTTCGCCGCACACAACAACACGGCCAGCATCCGGTTGTTCAAGCAGGCCAGCAATATGTAACAGGGTGGATTTGCCCGATCCTGACGGCCCCACAAGGGCCACCATTTCCCCGGCTCGTACAGACAGGTCGACCGATCGCAACACTTCCAGTTTGGTCCGCCCCTGACGGAAGGTGCGCTTTACCCCTTGCAGGGAAAATACAATATCGTTTTGTACCTCACTCATATCGCAGGGCCTCAGCCGGATCGGTACGGGCGGCGCGCCATGATGGGTAGAGCGTTGCCAAAATGGATAGCCCCAAGGCCATGAGTACGATAGCGGTGACTTCAACTGGATCAACAACGGCGGGTAGCTGTGACAGAAAGTAAATTTCGGCGGCAAACAGATCGCTACCGGTCAGGCCTTGAATCCACTGGCGGATGGTTTCGATATTGGCGGCAAATGATAATCCGGCGACGAAACCGCCCAATGTGCCTATCACCCCAATGCTGGTCCCACTGATAAAGAAAATTCGCATGATGGTGCCACGCGTAGCCCCCATGGTGCGCAGGATGGCAATATCGCTGCCCTTGTCCTTCACCAGCATGATCATGCTGGAAATGATGTTGAAGGCAGCCACCACAATGATCAGGGTCAGAATCAAAAACATCACATTCCGCTCTACCTGAATGGCGTTGAAGAAACTGGCGTTGGCCCGCTGCCAATCATGGATGCGCATGGACGGTCCGGTAACTTTGGCGATATCGCGGGTCATGGATGGCGCGTCCTGGGGATTGTCCAGGAAAACCTCCAGGTTGCTGATCCCTTTTTTCATGGAGAAATAAACTTGCGCGGCTTCAAGAGGCATGAACACAAAACCTGAATCGTACTCGTACATGCCCACGTCAAACAACGCCACAACCTGGTACGACTTCATGCGCGGCACCGTGCCGAAGGCTGTAACCGTGCCTTTGGGTGAAATCAGATTAACGTTGCCGCCCACCGGCACCCCTAATTTGCGGGCTAACCTTCTGCCGATAACGATGCTATTATTTCCTTCGAAGCTGCTTAGGTCGCCAGCGACGATGTTGCTTGCCACCAGTTCGCGTCCGCGCAGGTCACTGGGTTCCAGTCCCCGCACAACTGCACCTTGTGACACTCCGTTGTGGGTAGCCATGACCTGGCCTTCGACCAGCGGACTGACAGCAATAACACCGGGAACGGCTTGAAGTCGCTCGCGTAATGGCTCGTAATCGGTGAGAGAGCGTGATTGCGCTGAGACGTTCAGGTGGCCATTGATGCCGAGAATACGGCTCAGCAGTTCTTCTCGGAACCCGTTCATAACCGACATAACGATGATCAGGGTGGCAACGCCAAGTCCGATTCCCAGCAAAGAAAACCATGCAATAACCGAGATGAAGCCTTCCTGACGGCGGGCCCGCAGGTACCGCATGGCTAACATCCATTCAAAGGCTGAGAACATGGATATCCTTTCTGTGCCGTTATGCCGTCATGCGGGAAAGAGCTGATTCGATACTCAAATCTTCCCGTTCACCAGTGGCGCGGTTTTTCAATTCCACCATGCCGTCTTTCAGGCCGCGTGGACCGGCGATGATCTGCCATGGCAAACCGATCAGGTCCATGTCGGCGAACTTGCCGCCGGCTCTGATTTCCCGGTCATCCATGAGAACCTCCACACCGGCCGTCTGTAGATCATTATAGATACCGTCACAGGCGGCATCGCAGGCCTCGTCACCGGTTTTCAAATTGATCAGGCCGACCTTGAACGGCGCAATGCTTTCCGGCCAGATAATGCCGTCATCATCGTGGGATGCTTCAATCACGGCACCAACCAGGCGAGATACGCCAACACCGTATGAGCCCATCGACACAGTGGCTTCACCGCCTTCCGCCGTGGTTACCTTGGCCCCCAACGGTTCGGAATAATTGGTGCCGAAATGGAATATGTGGCCCACTTCGATGCCGCGCGCGGTGATCAGATCATCACCAAGCGCCGCTTCTTGTTCCGGATCCCGCATTTCATCTGTTGCGGCGTATTTGGATGTGAACGTATCAACCATCGGCTGGAGATCACTGTCATAGTCCACGTCTGTACCGACCCAGTCCATGCTGATGTAATCTCGGTGACAGGCGATTTCGCTTTCCCCTGTATCAGCGAGGATCAGGAACTCGTGGCTCATATCACCACCGATTGGACCTGTATCCGCCTTCATGGGAATGGCTTTCAGACCTAACCGGTCATAGATACGCAGGTAATTCACAAAAAACTTGTTATAGGAAACGCGACCGGCGGCGTCATCTATATCGAATGAATAGGCATCCTTCATCAAGAATTCACGCCCCCGCATGACACCAAACCGTGGCCGCACTTCGTCTCGGAATTTCCACTGTATATGATACAGCATCTTCGGAAGCTCTTTGTACGACTTGGCCGCATCGCGGAAAATTTCGGTAATCTGTTCTTCGTTGGTGGGTCCGTACAGCATATCACGACCATGGCGGTCCTGAATGCGTAGCATTTCCGGCCCATAGGCATCATAGCGCCCACTTTCCCGCCATAAATCAGCCAGCTGGATTGTTGGCATCAACATTTGCTGACAGCCCATGGCGGCCTGTTCTTCTTCGACTACGCGCTGAATATTCATCAGCACTTTGTGCCCCATCGGCAACCACGAGTAGATACCCGCACTGGATTGGCGGACCATGCCAGCGCGCAGCATCAAACGATGCGAGACAATCTGTGCTTCGGAAGGGTTTTCTTTCAGCGTGGGCAAGAAATAACGTGATAGGCGCATGGAACTACTTTCTAAGACTAACGGAACGGTTCAAATCAATAATGCCGGACTTTATGAAACCCCCCGCTTATTGTCCATGCATGAGATGGGATGAATGCGGTTATTTCAAGGCGTTTGCATGGCTACTGTGGCCAGTGATTTCAGCATATTTCGCACCCCGGCCAGACGGGCTTCCACGTCATCCCACTTGCGCATAAAGACCAGCTTGTGATCGGGCCGCAATTTAACGGTGCCCCGATGCTCCTGAATCAGGCTGACCAAGCCTGCTGGATTGGCGAAGTCGTCGTTTCGAAAACTGATGACAGCCCCTTTGGGGCCAGCGTCAACTTTCTCAACATTTGCTTCCCGGCACAGGGCTTTAATGGCGACGGTTTGTAACAGATTTTCGGTTTCTTCGGGCAGTGGTCCAAACCGGTCGATCATTTCGGCGGCCAGCCCATCAATCTCGTCACGATCACTAAGCTTGGCGATACGGCGGTACAGCCCCATCCGCACCGGCAGGTCGGCTATGTAGTAATCCGGAATCAGCACGGCCAGCCCCACATTGATCTGAGGGCTCCAGTCATCGCTGGTAGGATCATCGCTGACCAGCCCACGGGCTTCGGCTACGGCTTCTTCCAGCATTTGCTGGTAAAGCTCGAAACCAACCTCACGGATATGCCCCGATTGTTCATCACCCAACAGGTTGCCCGCGCCCCGGATATCCAGATCGTGACTCGCCAGTGAGAATCCAGCCCCCAGATGATCCAGTGTCTGCATGACTTCCAGGCGTTTTTCCGCCGCTGGCGTCAGCTTCATGCCGGGTGGTAGCGTGAGATAAGCATAAGCCCGGGTCTTGGACCGCCCCACGCGACCGCGCAACTGATACAACTGCGCCAACCCGAAGCGGTCTGATCGGTGAATAATGATGGTATTCACCCGCGGCATGTCGAGGCCGGATTCAATAATATTAGTGGCCAGCAGCAAATCAAACCCGCCGTCATAAAATGACGTAACAGCATCTTCTAATGCGCTCGGTGGCATTTGGCCGTTGACCACGGTTATGGTGATTTCCGGCACCAGTTCACGGATTTCCCGTTCTATCTTTTCCAGATCAGCGATGCGGGGGCATACATAGAATGTCTGACCACCCCGGTATCGTTCGCGCAGGATCGCCTCTCGAATGACCACTGGATCAAAGGGCAATACATAAGTTCGCACCGCCAACCGGTCCACAGGTGGTGTGGCGATCAGGCTCAGGTCCCGGATACCAGACAGCGCCAGTTGCAACGTGCGGGGTATGGGGGTCGCACTCAACGTCACCACATGCACATCGGCTTTAAGTTGTTTCAGGCGTTCTTTATGGGCCACCCCGAAGTGTTGTTCCTCATCAATGACCAGCAGCCCCAAATCACGAAACGCCACATCTTTAGCCATCAAGGCATGGGTACCGATCACAATATCGACGGTGCCCTCTTCCAGTCGTCGCTTGGTTTCCTTGGCGTCCTTGGCAGAAACCAGACGAGATAGCTGCCGGATTTCCACAGGAAACCCTTTAAACCGTTCAACGAAATTTTCGTAATGCTGACGGGCCAGCAATGTGGTGGGCACGACAACGGCAACCTGTTTACCTTCCATTGCCACCACGAATGCCGCCCGTAACGCGACCTCGGTTTTACCAAAGCCCACATCCCCACAAACCAAACGATCCGTATTGCCACCACTGGATAAATCACCGATCACCGCATCGATAGCCCGTTGCTGGTCTTCCGTTTCGACAAAGGGGAATCGGGCACAGAACTCATCGAATATTCCGGTTTGGGGATTAAGGGGCGCTGAGGTTTTGAGTGCCCGAGCGGCGGCAACGCGGATCAGTTCAGCCGCCATTTCCCGAATGCGGTCTTTCAGTTTGGATTTACGGGCCTGCCATGCGGCACCACCCAGACGGTCCAGTTGAGCGCCTGCGTCTTCTGACCCGTAACGCGAAATCAGCTCAATGTTCTCAACGGGCAAGAATAACCGGTCGTCACCGTGATAGGTAAGTTGAAGGCAATCATGTGGCGCGCCACCGGCTTCGATGGTGAACAGACCATCAAACTGGCCGATACCATGATCAGCATGAACCACCAGATCGCCCACATTCAGGGCAGCCGCATCGGCGATAATGTTTTCCGGTTTCACGCGCTGGTGACGGGGGCGGCTCATGCGCTCGCCCAGAATATCCTGTTCAGTGATAAGCGCGATGCCGGGCGCTACAAACCCACGCTCAAACTCGCTGATGCATAGGGATGTGAGCTGGGGTTTAAGGGACTGAACTTCTTGCCAACCAGCTACATCGACCAGACCGTCGAAGCCATGTTCTGTCAAAACCTTGCGAATACGATCGTGCGATCCTTCGCTGAAGGCAGACAGCACCACGCGCCGCTTTGCCGAATGTTGTTCCTTGATATGGTCGATGACGGCATCGAACAAATTCGCTTCGGGCTGAACCCGAATATCGGCAAAATCCCGCCCGGGTCGCCCTTCTGCATCGATCATCGGGCCTGTGGTGGTCGATTCGGGTGCATCAAAAGGTGATAGCGCAGCACCCGGCTGGCCCGATATCATGGCTTCAAATTCTGTGGCGTCCAGATACAGCATGGATTTTTCAACTGGACGGTATGGGGCGGCACCGGTGGATACGCCCCCACCCGGAACGTCCCGGCGAGCCGTGTAATAATCGTCGATCAGTTCCAACCGTGACACTTCAGCCTCGGTGACCTGATGGCCCATAACAATTGGAATGTCGCCCACGTAGTCCATGATCGTGTCCAGATGATCATGAAAGAATGGCAGCCAGTGCTCCATGCCAAGCGATCGACGCCCGGCGGAAATGGATTCGTATAACGGATCATCATCACCCGTGACGCCGAATTCTTCGCGGTAGCGACTTCGAAAGCGCGATATGGACGCATCGTCCAGAAAAACTTCGCTCACCGGAATGATACGGACCTTGTCAGTATCACCGGTGGTACGCTGCGTTTCTGCATCAAACAGACGCAATACATCAATTTCATCACCAAAGAAATCCATCCTGACGGGTGTGTCATGCCCGGCCGGGAAAACATCCAAAATCCCGCCCCGCCGGGCATATTCACCAGGCTCTAACACAGTATCAGCCCGCACGTACCCATTGCGGCTGAGGAACGTCACGATGTCATCCACCGGCACCTCGGCACCCTTGGTAATCACCAGTGACCGCCCATCAAGGCCTGCGCGTGGCACGAGGCGTTGCAAGGCGGCGGAAACCGTGGTCACCACCACGCACGGTGTGGATGTGTCGGTGTCTTCGATCAGTTTCGCCAGCACCCGTATGCGCTGATCCAGGACATCGCCACTGGGCGACACCCGGTCATACGGCAGGCAGTCCCATGCCGGAAACCTGAGCACGGGCATGGCCGGATCAAAAAAGGCAATGGTGGCTGCCAACTGGACCATGGACACATCATCAGGCGTAATGACCATGATGCGGCCTTGTGATGCGGCCCACTGGCTGATGATAAAGGCGTCGTGCCCCGGCGGCACACCATTCATCTGAAAGCGGCCGTCTGTATCCTGAATGCGTTGAATAAGGTTCACGGTCTACAGCGACTTTTAAACTGGATAAGGTTTTGCATCATGGTTTCATCCAGATGCGCTGGAAATGGCTCACGCTCAAGCAACCAGTTCATCAAATCATTGTCGCCTTCTTTCATGATCTGTTCGAACGCCGCCACCTGAGGTTCATCCATACTTTCAAGCTCGAGCGTAGCATAGCCGCCCAACAGGGTATCGGTTTCCTTCATGCCCATATGGTTTGCCTGATACAACAAACGCTTTCGACGATCATCCATGTGACGAATTACCTAACCAAACGGTGCCAAATGTTTCGTGGGTAGGATATAAGGGGAGAAACGCCAACTGTCATGTGTAGATTATGCGCTCTGAAATACTTTTTGATCTGTTTGCCCCCACGACCACCCTGACCGGTGTAGGACCGCGCATTGCCAAAGCCATTGAAACGTTGCGCGGTAACAGCCGCATCATTGATCTGTTATGGCATTTCCCGCAAGGTATCATCGACCGCCGGCATACACCGACCATCGAAGAAGCCATCCCCGGCACCATCGCCACCATTACCGTGACCGTGGATAAGCATCGTAAAGCACCCAACAAACGTGCGCCCTATCGCATTCCCTGTCACGATGATACAGGGCAAATGACACTGGTGTTCTTCCATGCCCGCGAGGATTACCTTAAAAGTATCCTGCCCGAAGGTGAAACCCGAATTATCAGTGGCACCATTGAGGATTTCAGTGGCGAAATTCAAATGACCCATCCGGATCACGTGGTCACGGTGGAAGAACGCGAAACGTTGGAGAAAGTAGAGCCCGTCTATGGGCTCACCGCCGGGTTATCGCAAAAGGTTTTAGGCAAAACCACCATGGCATGCCTTTCGCACCTGCCCGAGATGCCTGAATGGCTCGACCCGGCCCACCTGAAGCAACAACAGTGGTCGCCATGGAAGCTAAGCATGGAACAGGTTCATGCCCCCCAGTCCCTGAATGATATAGACCCGCAAGCCATACCGCGTTGCCGACTGGCCTATGATGAATTGCTGGCCAATCAATTAGCCCTGGCTGTGGTGCGGCGATCAGCCCGAAATTTCAAGGGTCGCAGTATTAACAGTAACGGGACTTTACGGGAAAGCGTCACCCGCGCCCTGCCCTTTACCCTGACCACATCACAACAGAACGCCTATCAGGAAATCAACGGTGATATGGCCAAGCCGGAACGCATGCTGCGCCTGTTACAGGGTGATGTAGGCAGTGGCAAAACCGTGGTTGCGCTCATGGCCATGTTGAACGCGGTAGAAGCTGGCCATCAGGCCTGTCTTATGGTGCCCACCGAAATACTGGCGCGACAGCACCATGCGACGATCACAGCACTCTGTACTGATGCGGACGTGAACATCGTAGTGCTTACAGGGCGTGATAAAGGAAAAGCCCGAAAAGCTGTTCTGGAGTCGATTGCCGACGGTTCGTCGCAAATCATCATTGGCACACATGCCCTGTTTCAGGATGATATTGCATTTAAGGATCTGGCTTTTGCCGTTATTGACGAACAGCACCGCTTTGGGGTCCATCAACGCCTCATGCTGGCCGGTAAAGGTGAGACGGTCGATGTGTTGGTTATGACGGCAACGCCCATCCCGCGCACCCTGACCCTGACCACCTATGGTGATATGGAGGTTTCGAGATTGACCGAGAAACCGGCCGGTCGCAAACCGGTGGATACCCGCATTATTCCGGGCACCCGCCTTGCCGATGTGGCCAGTGGCCTGAAGCGATCTATCGCCACGGGTGCGCGGGTGTACTGGGTCTGTCCACTGGTGGAGGAATCAGAAAAGATCGACGCGGCTGCTGCTGAAGAACGCTTTGATTACTTGCGCAAACAATACGGTGAAGACCGCGTGGGGCTTGTTCACGGTCGTATGAAGGGTGCCGAAAAAGATGCTGTGATGGCCGCGTTCAAAGACGGCTCCCTGGACATTTTGGTCGCGACAACCGTCATCGAAGTTGGTGTCGATGTGCCGGAAGCCTCTGTCATGATCATCGAGCACGCCGAACGGTTCGGCCTCGCCCAACTTCACCAGTTACGGGGCCGCATTGGTCGGGGCGAGAAGGCATCGGCTTGCGTACTAATGTATGGATCACCCGTAACCGAAACGGCAAAACAACGCCTGAAGGTCATGCGCGATACAGACGACGGCTTTGTTATCGCCGAGAAGGATCTCGAACTACGGGGCGCCGGGGAGCTTCTGGGGACGCGCCAAAGCGGCTTGCCGGTTTTTCAGGTGGCCGATCTGGCTGAGCACGGGGATTTACTAGCCACCGCCCGGCGCGATGCGCAGCTTATTCTGGAGAAAGATGCTGAGTTGGAGTCGCCGCGTGGTCAATCACTGCGGGTTCTGCTTTATCTGTTCGAGCGGGATAATGCGATCAGGAATCTTCGTTCTGGTTAGTGGATGAACTATCTGGTTCTTTCAGGCCCGCTTCCTCAATCTCTTGCAGGATATCCCTGCCCGTGGCGCGTTCCAACTTTTCGCCGGGTCGACTGCCCTCACCCACCAATACGGTGATGCCTTCTTTTTCACGCAGAACCTCCACGTTCTCGTACACTTTGGCTGACGTAAGTGCCACACTCTTGTCTGCGGTGGATCGCCTGTCCGGTGGGGTGACGATACCACCCGAAATCACCATTTTAATGGCCTCCTCCACCGACATGGAAAGAGGAATCAGGTCTTCTTTCGGCACAAACAACAGAAAGCCCGAGGTTGGATTTGGCGTTGTGGGCAAAAAGATGTTCACACAATCATCTTCGGTGATGCTCTGAACTTCGCCTTCGGTGGTTCCGGTGATAAAAGCGATGGCCCATATGCCACGGCGGGGATATTCAACCAGAACAGCTTCGCGAAATGCCTTGGACTGCTGGGCTAAAACTGTTTCCAGAATCTGTTTTACGGCATTGTAGACGCTTCTGATCACCGGCATGCGGTTCAACAGGCTTTCGCTAAGGCGGGTAAACAGCCGTCCCATAAACCCAGCCATAAACATCCCCACCATGGTCATGCTGATAAACAGCACAACCAGTCCCAGTCCAGGCAATGCGAAAGGCAGGTAGGTTTCCGGATTGTACGCTGGTGGAATTAACGGGGTGATGCTGTCATCAACGAAATTGATGAACAACCACGCCACATAACCGGTGATAAACAATGGCGCAGTGACCAAAATACCGGCAAAAAAGTAGGTGCGGATGCGCTGGCCAACGGCCGGCGCGGGTTTAGGGGTGCTGGTTGGCATCTATGATTTCTTTATTATTTATCGCCCGATTGCAGGCGGCGAATTGTATCAACAAAAATCTTGAGCAGTGTTCGTACAAATGGATCACACCCTGCCATCTTTGTCTCGAAAGTATTTCGGTTTACAACAATTAGCGTACCACCAACCCCCATCCTTGCCCCGGCCATGCGCGGTGCATCATCGATAAGCGCCATTTCACCAAAGATGCCGCCGGCCGGAATCGTCGCTATCACAACAAAATCTTGATCAGCTTGTTTTACGATTTCAATTTCGCCTGATTGCACAATATAGGCACAGTTGGCGGGCTCGCCTTCGCGAAACACAAAAGATCCTGCGGCAATTGTCTGTCGATCAATCAATCCGGATGTCATCGGCCCCTCCTCAGTGATCGCTATTCTAATCGGATGAGATCAAAAAGCACGCGTGTATTCTTGAATTCAAGAATCAAATTTAATGAAAATCGCTCCGACCTACCGTTCACGGAAAGATTCGTTTACAGACGACACAATTGGTTTCAGAAGATATTCCAGCAGGGTCTTGCGCCCGATATTGATATCAGCCTGAACCGTCATGCCTGGCAAAACCTTATTTTGTTCGGGATCTCCCCCCACGTAGCTCTGATTCAGCGTTATCATACCTTTATAATACGGGTTGCCCTCTTCATCGACAAATGTGGCCGCCGATATATCTTTCAGAGACCCGGTAATGCCGCCGTAACGGGCAAAATCAAAGGTCGTCACCTTAACACTCACGGGTTGGCCGACCTTAACATGGCCCACATCTCGGGTGGTGATCCGAGTTTCAATCAGCAATTCCTTATCGAGCGGCACAATCTCAAGCAATTGCCCGCCCGGGGGCAATACGCCGCCAATGGTGTTCGCCTGTAATCCTTTGATAATACCGCGTACAGGTGCCCGAACATCCAGACGATGAACCCGGTCGCTTGATCGGGCCAAACTTTCACGCAAAGCAGCAACTTCTGCCATCAAGTCGCCCATTTCGGCCAATGCAATTTCACGTTGATCTGAACGCTGCTCGATCAAACGGCTACGGGATTCTTCCAACGCCTCGGCTACTTTCTTACGTTCACTGGTCAGCTTTGCCAGATCACCAATGGCATCATTCAGTTGGCGTTGTACATCCAGATAATCCCCCTTGGTGGCAAGCCCCTGATTGTAGAGCGTTTCGCGCATGACAAACTCTTCCTCAAGAATTTGCAGGTTCCGCAAAAGTGTTTCTTCTTCTTCACGGAATGCGGATAACTCGGCTTCGCGTTGCCTGTTCTGATCAATCAGGAC